>JABLTK010156716.1_pt1 | contig 11754 bp, 11 predicted proteins | sample 7160131 | NCBI WGS metagenome assembly JABLTK01 (sample SAMN14651221, study PRJNA627086) | human gut metagenome | isolation source: feces | host: Homo sapiens
AAAATCGCGCACGCGGCGCAGCAGGCGGTTCGCGATACGCGGCGTCCCGCGCGAGCGGGATGCGATCTCCCGCGCGCCGGAAGGCTCGATCTCAATGCCCAGCAGCGCGGCCGAGCGCATGACGATGCGCTGCAATTCTTCCGTGGTGTACAGCTCCAGCCGCAGCTGCACGCCGAAGCGGTCACGCAGAGGGCTTGAAAGCTGACCGGCCCGGGTCGTTGCGCCGATGAGGGTAAAGCGCGGCAGATCCAGCCGGATGGAGTTGGCCGACGGGCCCTTGCCGACGATGATATCGATGGCGAAGTCCTCCATGGCCGGATACAAAATCTCCTCGACTGCGCGGTTGAGGCGGTGAATTTCGTCGATAAACAGAATGTCGCCCGGCGCGAGATTGGTCAGCAGCGCGGCCAGATCGCCGGCCTTTTCAATGGCCGGGCCGGAGGTCACGCGGATGCCCGCGCCCATTTCGTTGGCAATGACGCCCGCAAGCGTCGTCTTGCCGAGGCCCGGCGGGCCGTAGAGCAGCACATGGTCGAGCGGCTCATTGCGCCGTCTGGCAGCTTCAATGTAAATGGAAAGGTTGCCCTTGGCCTTTTCCTGGCCGGTATAGTCGGCCAGCAGCTTCGGACGCAGGCTGACCTCGCCCTCGTCCTGCGGCGTCAGACTCGTGGTGACGATGGGCGCGTCGTATTGCTGCGAAAAATCCAGACTCATGCCGGGCCCTCCTTACTGCTGCGCCGCGGCGCGCAGCGCCCGGCGGATCACATCCTCAATGGAAAGCGTTTCAATATCAATGCCCTTGAGCGCCGCTGCCGCCTCCGTCTGCGAATAGCCGAGGCCGACGAGTGCGGCGGTCGCCTCCGCGGCCTTGCTGCCGCGCACGGGCACGCCGGAGCCGGCGAATTCCGCCGTGCTCAGCTCCAGCTGGCTTGCGCCGAGCTTGTCCTTGAGCTCCAGAATGATGCGCTGCGCGAGCTTTTTGCCCACGCCCTGCGCCATGGTGATGGTCTTGTCGTCCTGCGTCATGACGGCCAGCGTCAGCTGCTCCGGCGAGACGACGGACAAGATCGCCAGCGCCGCCTTCGGGCCGACGCCCGTCACGCCCAGAAGCCGCTCGAAGCAGTTCAGTTCCTCGCGCGTGGAAAAGCCGAAGATATCAAAGGCGTCTTCCTTGATGTTGCAGTAGGTAAAAAGCTTCGCGGGCTTCCCGAGCTGCAGCCGGGCCAGCGTATAATTCGTCGTATGGCACGCATAGCCCACGCCGCCGCAGTCCACGACTGCGAGATTGGCGTCGAGCAGCGTAATGGTCCCGTTCAGATAATAAAACATTACCGGTATCCTTTCTGCGCCAGAAGCGAGGTGGAGCTCCGCGCGTGGCAGAGCGCGATGGCGATGGCGTCCGCCGCATCGTCGGGCCGCGCGACTGCTTCCATCTTCAGAATGCGCCGCGTCATTTCCATGACCTGATGCTTGTCCGCGCCGCCATAGCCGACGACGGCCTGCTTGACCTGATTGGGCGTGTACTCAAAAAGCGGCGCGCCCGATTTGCAGATCGCCAGCAAAATGACGCCCCGGCCATGGCTCACGCCGATGCCGGTCGTGACGTTATGTCCCCAGAACAGCTCCTCGACCGCCACGGCGTCGGGCTTGACCGTCTCGATGAGCTGCACCATATCGTCATAGAGCATTACGAGCCGCTCGGGGAACGTGAGCGTCGTGGGGGTGGTGATGGTGCCGTAGTTGAGCAGCTGGACGCTGCCGCGTCCGGCCTCCAGGATTCCAAACCCGGTCGTGGCGTAGCCGGGGTCGATGCCAAGAATACGCATATCAGAACTTCCCAAAGATCTCCCAGTAGCACATGCCGAGAACGCCAAGCACCACAATGGCGATCAGCACCCACGCCAGCACGATCTGGTGCTTCGGCCGGGGCGTATATTCCCCCCGCTGCTCTTTTTCGTTCCGCTGTCCGCTCTGGTATTCCAGCTGCTCGGTGCTGTGGTCGTTGTTCATGGGAGATCTCCTGTCTGGTTATTATGGTCAAGTATTTCGTGCCTATGATTCCCGGCGGCCCATTCTTTTCCGTCTTGCCGGAAAAGAATGGGGAGAAAAGGGGCGCTTGGTTACGGCTTGGTGCCTGCTGCGGGTACTATTTAGGTAAGTACCAATTTTTTAGTCTCTGCGAACACACATACTCACCCTACGGGTGCTATTGTTCGCGCCGCCTGTCACGGTGCACCAAGTTTGATAGCAGCTGCCTTTGAATGACTGCGGGAAATCAGCCCTGCGTTCAAAATTTGCAAGGTAGCACGAATTCGCCGAGACTCTGTAGGGGCCGATGCCCATCGGCCCGCTAAGAAATTGCGAATTCGCCGAAGATTCCCGTAAAACCGGTACATCCTGCGGGCGGAGCAGAGCCCCGCCCTTACCGAGTGCGTCCTGCTTTACGCCTTTGCCATCAGCTCGGCGGCGGGCATGAGGCCGCTGACGTCGGCCTGGGCCATTTTCCCTTCGTCAAACAGGGCTGCGATGTCCGGATTGATCGGCAGGCGGGCGAGGACCGGCAGGGAGAACTGCAGTGCCAGCGCATCCAGCCTGCTTTTTCCGAAGATCTCGACCTTTTTGCCGCAGTCCGGGCACTGGAAATAGCTGTAGTTCTCCACAAAGCCGTAGACCGGCACATTCATCATCCGCGCCATGTTGACGGCCTTGGAGACGATCATGGAAACCAGGCTCTGCGGGCTCGTGACGATCACGACGCCGTCGACCGGCAGCGACTGGAACACCGTCAGCATCACGTCGCCCGTTCCGGGCGGCAGGTCGACGAACATATAATCCACGTCGCCCCAGCACACGTCCGTCCAGAACTGCTTGACTGCGCCGCCGATGACCGGGCCGCGCCAGATGACGGGATCCGTCTCGTTCGGCAGCAGCAGATTGATGGACATGACCTTGACGCCCTCGGGCGTCTCGGCGGGGAGCATGCCGTCGTCGCTGCCCGCGATCTGCTCGTGCAGACCGAAGGCTCTGGGGATAGACGGGCCGGTGACGTCTGCGTCGAGAATGGCCGTTTTGTAGCCCAGCCTCTGCATGGCGACGGCCAGCATCGACGTGATGGTCGACTTGCCAACGCCGCCCTTGCCGGAAACGACCGCAATGACCTTTTTGACATTAGATTTTTTGTTTGGCTCTGCCAGCAGGCTCTCCGGCTTGCGGTCAGAGCAGCTTTCGCCGCAGCTGGAACAGTTGCCGCTGCATCCGCTCATAAAAAACACTCCTTTTTGTGTTGTCTGCAGTTATTTTACCACTGAAGCGGGAAAAGTCAAACGTCCGTTTGACGGTTTTGAATCAGCATGCGCAGCTCGTCGTGCGCGTGGATGAGCGCGTCGGCGTTCTTCTGGAACTCCTTCCAGCGTGTGTCGATCTGCGCGTCCACCTCGGCCAGAAGCCGGTCGGCCTGTGCCTGCGCAGCCTGCACGATGCCTGCTGCCTCCTGCCGGGCATTCTCCAGAAGCGCTTCGCGCTGCCGCTGCGCCTCGTCCGTCTTCCGCACCATCTCGGCTGTCGCGGCCTTGACGGAGGCAAGATACTGGTCGGCGGCGGCCTGCGCGGCCTCGAATACGCCGTTTACCTGTATGGCGGCCTCGGCGATGGAGCCGGCGGACGCGACGCGGAGCGTCCGATCCTCCAGCTGCTGCCGCAGCGCCTGATTTTCCGCAAGACTTTCTTCATACCGCTTCTGCTGCTCATAGAGAATACCCAGCAGCTCCGCGCGGCTGAGATGTCTGAGATCCTTATCGGTCATACTGTCCGTTCCTTTCCGGTTTCTGCGCAGAGAATCATCCGTGCCTTGCCTGCCAGAATGCCTTGCCGAAGGCGAAGACCTCGCGCAGCGTATAATTTACCTTTAAGATCCAAGGCCAGGTATCGCTTGCAAGGCCGTATGACTCCATGGAAAGCGTCCGCGCGATATACTTGGCGCGGCACATGTGAAAATCGCTCGTAACGATCAGCACACGCGACGTGTCAAGCCCCGCCGCCTCGGCGAGCTTCGCCGAAAACAGCAGATTTTCCCGCGTGTTGGACGCCTCGTCCTCCTCAATAACGCGGGATGCGTCCGCGCCGTGTTCGATCAGATACCGGGCCATGACGGACGCTTCCGTATGCGCCTCGTCCGGCCCCTGGCCGCCGGAGACGATCACGGTTTTGTCCGGGTTTTCCTGCATGAATGCAAGCGTCTTGTCCAGCCGTTTTTTTAACGTCAGCGACGGCCCGTCGCCCTGTACCTGCGCGCCGAGCACGACGATAAACTCCGGCGTCTGTTCCTTCGTCATCACACTGTCTCGTCCCTGCACGGCAATATACCCCATTGCGCCGAAGATCGCCGCCATCCCTGCGGCGGTCAGGCCGATCAGAAGCCGGCTCCAGCGCCTCGGCGCATTCTTTTTCTTTAAGATCCGCAGCGCCAGCAGCACCGCCGCGAGCAGCAGCAGACACACGCCCGTCATGCCAATATGCAGCGGCAGCGCAAGACATACCGCGCCGAGCGCCGCGATCAGCGCGATCACCCAGACCGGGATCATGTCGCGTCCTCCAGCTCGGACGAACGCCGCTCCCACTCGTCCATCAGGCCGGTGAGCGTATCGTCGCAGGTCTGCTTTTCCTCCATCAGCCGCGCGAGCTCCTGATAATCGGAGCTCGCAGCTTCGATCTGCTTGTCCAGCTCTGCAGAATGCTGCTCCTGCTTTTCAATCTCGCGCTCGAGCGTGCGGATCTGCTTTTCCAGCAGCTTGCTGCCGGAGGTCTTCGGTTTTTCCTTCCGCTCCTTCTTGGGCTTCTCCGGCGCGGGGGCCGCGATGGCCTCCTTTTCCTTGATGGAGCGGTATTTTTCATACCCGCACGGGAAGTCCCGGATATGCCCGTTTTCCAGCTCCCAGACGCGCGTGGCGAATTTATTGACGAAATACCGGTCATGGGAGACGAAGATGAGCGTCCCCTCATAGTCCTCCAGCGCGTCCTCAAGCCATTCGCGCGAGTCGATATCGAGGTGGTTCGTCGGCTCGTCGAGGACGAGCAGATTGATCTTCTCGTCCATCAGCATGCACAGCCGCAGGCGGCTCTGCTCACCGCCGGAGAGGCTCGAGACGGTCTTGAACACATCCTCGCCCTCAAACAGATACGCGCCCAGCCGGTCGCGCGCGGTCTGCACGGTGCAGTTTTTTTCATAGAGCATCGTGTCAAGCAGCGTCCGCTCGGGGTGGGCGAACTGGATGATCTGCGGCAGATAGGCCCACTTGACCGTGGGGCCGAACTTCACGCGGCCCGCGCCGGCCTCCTCGCCGAGCAGAAGCTTTAAAAACGTGGACTTGCCGGTGCCGTTGTCGCCCAGCAGCGCGATGCGTTCGCCGCCCGCGACCTGCAGCTCCACGTCCGAAAACAGCGTCCGGCCGTCATACGCCTTGCCGAGCCCCTTGACAGACAGCACCTCGTCGCCGAAAAAGTCCCGCTGGGCGAATCTTGCCCGCATGGTCTTATCCTGCGTGGGACGGTCGGTTTTTTCGATGCGCTCCATGCGGTGCTGGATGGACATGGCGCGGCGGTAGAGCGTGCGGTTGTTGATGCCCCAGCCCTTCATGCGCTCGAGCGTGAAGCCGAGCTGCCCCAGCTTGGCCTGCTCCTTTTCATACTGCTTCAGCTGCAGGTCGAAGCGCGCCTGCTTTTCCTGCACGTAGAACGAATAGTTGCCGGAGTAAAACTCCGCCTTTCCCTCGTGCAGCTCCACGATGCGGGTCACGACGCGGTCGAGAAAATACCGGTCGTGGGAGATGGTCAGGACGGTTCCCCTGAATTTTTCAATATAGTCCTCGAGCCATTCGACCGCGTGCATGTCCAGATGGTTCGTCGGCTCGTCAAGCAGCAGGATATCCGTCTTTTCCAGCAGCAGCCGCGCCAGATTCACGCGCGTTTTCTCGCCGCCCGAAAGACTGTCAAACTCCTGCTGCCGCTGCGCGGCGGGGATGCCGAGGCCGTTGCAGATCTTGTCGGTCTGCATGTCCGTCTCGTAGCCGCCGCCGGTCTGAAAGCGCGTGGAAAGCGCGTCGTATTCGGAAAGCAAGGCCTTGTCCGGCTGCACGGCCATCTGCTCCTCGAGCTTACGCATTTTGCTCTGGATATTCGCAAGCTCCCGGAACGCCGTGCGGAGCACGTCCTCTACCGTATAGCCCGCCGGGTAATGCGGGATCTGGGAGATGAGGCCGACCTTCCGGCCCGGCGCGAAGTGCACCTCGCCGCTGTTGTAGTCCAGCTCGCCGGTCAGGATTTTAAAGAGCGTCGTCTTGCCCGCGCCGTTTCGGCCGAGCAGGCCCACACGCTCACCGGCCTGAATGTCAAAGCTGACGCCGTTCAGCAGATTGGTGTCGGCGTCAAAGCTCTTGACCAGGTCTTTTACAGAAATATCGATCATGGGTGGTTCCTCTTGTCATTTCAATCCATGCGCGTCATTCGCCGCCGAGCAGCGGGCGGATGACGCCGGAGGCGTCGAACCGGGTGTCGTGGGAGGTCGTGACGAAGACAAGCTGCGTGGACGGATCCGGCAGCACCTCGGCCATGGCCTCTGTCACGGTCATCACGTCGTTGGCCTTTTCCGTCGTGATATACACGCGGCTGGCATACTGCGCGACGGAGGGGACTGTCGTGCCAAGTGCGAGGCGGATGGAGCCGCCGGTTAAGTTTGCGCCCAGCGTCTCCGCGCAGTCCTCCAATGCGGCGACCTGCGTCATGGCCTCGGTATCCCAGGCGACGGAATCGTCGTCCGGCACGGTGAAGTTGTCAAACAATACCTCGTCAAAGCCGCGCGAATCGAGCTCAAGCGCGATGGCGGCCAGATAGCTGCGCGCGTCGAGCGAGTCCGGCCGCAGCCAGTAGCAGCGCCGCTCGTCCATCCACAGATCGCCGGATTTTGTCGTCAGGGCGGAGGAATAATGCTTTGCGACAAAATTCGGGTCGGAGAACGCGGGCACACGGGCGATCACGATCAGATCGGGCGTTTCCGTCAGCTCCTTGATAAGCGCGTCGCAGGCGCTGATATCGGCGTCGGCGGTCTGGGTGTCGGCAATGTCCGTCGAATAATAGAAGTTGCCGAGCGGGCTTTTGACGTCGATGAGCACGGCGTTATAGCCATCCGCGTCCGCAAGCGCCTGCCGCACCTCGTCCACGCTGTTTGCCAGCATGGTCGTGGAGATATAAACGCCCTGCAGCTGCACGGCGTTCGGGTCGACGTCCGTCTCCTCGGCAGCGGCGGACAGGATCGTTTCGAACGGATACTCCTCTGCGTCGGAGGCAGCCTCCGGCGTCTGCGGCGCGCGCTGGAGCTTCTGCGTTTTGTCGAAATAGACGCCATCCGGCGAATAGACGGCATAGCGGCCCAGATAGCTGATGCGCGCGAGAATGAGCAGGCCGAGCAGAACCACGGCCAGCAGCGCGATCAGCGCAATGCGGCGCAGCGTCCGCTTGTTGCGGTAGGAAAAAATACGCATGGGGCTCTCCTTCCTCCCGTCACGCTTCCGCGAGCGCGGCGGTCACGCGGCACCAGTCCTCCTGCTGCTCGGTGGAGAGGATCTGCAGGCCGTTTTTCTCCAGCGCGTCCAGAACCTCCGCGAGCCGCGTGTTGAGAATGCCGGAGCAGATGAAGATGCTGTCCTCCTGCAGAAATTCCGGCACGACGCGGCTCAGGGGGATGATGACGTCGGCCACGATATTGGCCAGCACCACGTCGTAATGGCCCTTGAGCGATTCCATCATGGCCCGGTCACCGATCACGTCGCCGGTGACGGCGGTAAAGCGGTCTGCAAAGATCTGGTTGATGGCGGCGTTTTCCCGGGCGATGTCCTCAGCCTTGGGGTCGATGTCCACGCCTGTGGCGTGGGCCGCGCCGAGCAGAACGGCCGTGATGGACAAAATGCCGCTGCCGCTGCCGAGATCGAGCACGCGCTCGCCGCCCTGGATGGCCCGCTCCAGCTCACGCATGCACATCTGCGTGGACGCATGCGCGCCGGTGCCGAAGATCATGCCGGGGTCGAGCAGGACCTCGACGCGGTTTTCGGGGTTCTCCGGGTGCAGCCACTCGGGCACGACCAGCAGCCGCTCGCCGATGGGCAGCGGCTGATAATACTGCTTCCAGTTGTTTTCCCAGTCCTCATCCTTGACATTTGCCAGCTGCACGTCAAGAGAGCCGAAGTCCACCGACGGATACTGCGCGCGCAGCGCGGCAAGCTGGCTTTTGAGACTTTCGACGGTTTCCTGCACGGACGCGTTCTGCTCCAGATACAGCCGGATCTGCGACAGACCCTGCATCTGCTTTTCAAGATCCTCGTCTACATAGTCCCAGTACTGCCGGTTCTGCTCCAGAAAGTCGTGAAACTGTTCCTGATCGTCGACGATGAAGCTGTCAAAGCCCAGCACAGTCAGCCGGTCGCAGACCAGATCAATGGCCGCCGGCGCCGTCTTGATGGTAAGTTCGATCCACTGCATGATGATCCTCCCGATCTCCTGACGCGGAGATCTTCCAAATTGCAATATTTGTTCTATTTTACACGAAACCGAAGCAAATGACAAGTGGGGAGATTCGGATTCGCCGGAGTCTTTCCGGCGACGCGCTGGCGCGGGAGCGCCCATGGCTTCCCCTGGGGGAAGCTGGCTGCGGAGCGAAGCGCAGCAGACCGATGAGGGTTGGCAGGCAGCTGCGTTTTACTTTGCACGTTCAACAATCCGTACCTGCTCCCCAACCCTCATCCGGCCCTTCGGGCCGCCTTCCCCGGCGGGGAAGGCTTTTGGGGCCGCGCCCGTGCTTGGGATTTCCCGCGGTTTCCCTTGCAAACACTGGATTTTGTGGTATGATAAGAAAAAACGTTTATGAGGTCTTTTTATGATTACCATTTCCAACCTTGCCATGCAGTTTGGCGGCTCTGTGCTGTTCAAGCAGGTCGATTTGCAGTTCACGCCCGGCAGCTGCTACGGCATCATCGGCGCGAACGGCGCGGGCAAATCGACGTTTCTGAAGCTTTTGTCCGGCGAGCTGGAGCCGACGTCCGGCGAGATCTTCATCAAGCCCGGCGCGCGCATGTCCGTTCTGAAGCAGGATCAGAACCAGTATGACGCGTATACTATCCTCGACACCGTCATCATGGGCAACCAGCACCTGTATGACGTCATGAAGGAAAAGGATGCGCTCTATGAAAAGCCGGATTTCTCCGAGGAGGACGGCATGCGCGCGAGCGAGCTTGAGGCGGAGTTTGCCGACATGGACGGCTGGGAGGCCGAGTCCGACGCGTCAAAGCTGCTGCAGGGCCTCGGCATTCCGGTGGAGCTGCACTATGACCTGATGGCCAATACCGACCCGCGCCTGAAGGTCAAGGTGCTGCTGGCGCAGGCGCTGTTCGGCAAGCCCGATATCGTCATGCTCGACGAGCCGACAAACAACCTTGACATCGAGGCCATCAACTGGCTCGAGGACTTTATTCTGGACTATGAGGACACCGGCCTCGTCATCGTCGTCAGCCACGACCGGCATTTCCTCAACACCGTCTGCACGCACATCGTCGACATCGACTACGGCAAGATCAAAATGTACGTCGGCAACTATGACTTCTGGTACGAATCCTCCCAGCTCATCCAGCAGCTGATTCGCAACAAGAACAAGCGCGCCGAGGAGAAGATCGCAGAGCTGCAGACCTTCATCGCCCGCTTCGCGGCCAACAAGGCCAAGAGCAAGCAGGCAACCTCCCGACGCAGACTGCTTGACAAAATGACTGTCGAGGAAATGCCTGCGTCCTCGCGCCGGTATCCATTCGTGGGCTTTGAGCGGGAGCGCGAGGTCGGCAAGGATATTCTGTTCGTGACGGACGTGTCCAAGACCGTCGACGGCGTGAAGCTTCTGGATAAAGTCTCGTTTATCGTCAATAAGAATGACAAGATCGCCTTTGTCGGCGAAAACGAGCTGGCGCAGACGACGCTTTTCAAGATCCTCATGGGCGAGCTCGAGCCGGACGAGGGCAGCGTCAAATGGGGTCAGACCGTCACGACCAGCTATCTGCCGAAGGACAATACCGCCTATTTTGAGGGCTGCAGCGACTCTCTGGTCGACTGGATCCGGCAGTATTCGGCAAAGAAGGACGACGTGTACCTGCGCGGCTTTTTGGGCCGCATGCTCTTTTCCGGCGAGGAGGTCTTCAAGCCCGTGAACGTGCTGTCCGGCGGCGAAAAGGTCCGGTGCATGCTCTCGCGCATGATGCTCTCGGGCGCAAACGTTTTGCTTCTTGACCAGCCGACGAACCATCTGGACATGGAGGCCATTCAGGCCGTCAACAAGGGCCTGTGCGCCTTCCCCGGCAACATTCTGCTCGCCTCGCATGACCATGAGCTGCTGCAGACCACCTGCAACCGCGTCATTGAGTTCCAGCCCGACGGCACCATCATCGACCGCCTCTGCTCCTACGACGACTATGTCGCGTGGAAGCTGGCGAAGGAAGCACACTGAAAGAGGTTTTTATGGACATTCCGTATCAGGATATCAACAGCAGAACCATCGACCGCTGGGTCGGCGAGGGCTGGGAGTGGGGAAAGCCCATCTCCCACGAGGAATATGAACGGGCGCAGGCCGGGACGTGGGACGTCAAGCTGACCCCGGTCAAGTTTGTCCCGCACGATTGGCTCGGTGACTTAAAGGGCAAGCGCGTGCTGGGCCTGGCCTCCGGCGGCGGGCAGCAGATGCCCATTTTTGCCGCGCTGGGCGCACAGTGCACAGTGCTGGATTATTCGCAGCGGCAGCTGGATTCCGAGAAACTGGTCGCGGAGCGGGAGGGCTATGACATCACCATCGTCCGCGCAGACATGACCAAGCGTCTGCCGTTTGACGAAAACAGCTTTGACCTGATCTTCCATCCCGTTTCCAACTGCTATGTCTACGCGGTGCTGCCCATCTGGCATGAGTGCGCGCGGGTCTTAAAGCCCGGCGGACGGCTGCTGGCCGGGCTCGACAACGGGCTGAACTTCGCCTTCGACGAGGACGAGACGCGGATCATCAACACACTCCCGTTCAACCCGCTTGAGGACGAAGACCAGATGCGGCAGCTGGAGCGCGACAAGAGCGGCGTCCAGTTCTCCCACACCGCGCACGAGCAGCTTACCGGCCAGCTCAAGGCGGGACTGCAGCTGCTGGATCTCTACGAGGACACCAACGGCTACGGCAATCTGCACGAGCACAACATCCCCACCTATTGGGCGACGCTGGCGAGAAAGGCATAAAAAGAAAAAAGGGAGGACGCTTTCGTCCTCCCTTTGGCTGTTTGGTTTTGATTTTCACTGGAGCCCTACCGGCTCTGCCTGCTGTCCGCGAGCGTTTGCAGGCAGGTGAGCAGCGCCTGCTCGCTTGTGACGGTATAGTCCGGGCGGACAGGGCCCGGCGTTTCGCCCCGGCGATTCATCCAGATCGTCTGCCAGCCGCAGGCGGCGGCTCCGGCGATGTCCTGCGTGCACGAGTCGCCCACAAACAGACACGGGCCGCCTCCGGCGGCCTTCTGCGCCATGCGGAAAATTTCCGGCGCGGGCTTCATCACGCCGACGGCATCGGAAATGAAGACCAGCTGCTCCGGCACCCAGCGTTCCAGGCCGAGGCTTTTCAGCTTCCCGGTCTGCGAACCGACGCCCCCGTTCGTAATGACGCCGACGTTTGTCAAACCCGGGTTGGACACCGGCAACACC
>JABLTK010159582.1_pt1 | contig 11752 bp, 15 predicted proteins | sample 7160131 | NCBI WGS metagenome assembly JABLTK01 (sample SAMN14651221, study PRJNA627086) | human gut metagenome | isolation source: feces | host: Homo sapiens
AACTCCGGATGAGCCTGTGTGGCAACGAACCAAGGATGTTCCGGAATCTCTAACATTTCAACAATTCGTCCATCCGGGTTGCTGTGGCAACTTTGTTCAAAATGCTCTTGACGAAAATATTCAAGATTTGCTATGATACGGTTAGGCAATTAAACAACTAAATGCCTTGGGGAGGTATATTGAGATATGACAGTAAAGGAAGCGGTTGTAAAGAGTCAGAACGGACTATATGCTAGACCCGCGACTTTCTTTGTCCAGAAGGCGAATGAGCACACTTGTTCCATTTGGGTGGAAAAGGGAGAACGGCGTGCCAATGCCAAGAGCCTTCTGGGTGTTCTGTCCATGGGCGTGACCCAGGGCACGAAGATTCAGCTGATCGCAGACGGCCCCGGCGAAGGGGAAGCAGTGGAAGAACTGGCTGCCCTGCTGGCTGGCGACCAGGCTGAGTGACACAGAACCGAAATAGGAAACTGGAAAGCGCCGCATCTGCGGCGCTTTTTGCTGTTTGAGAACGTTATGACGCGAGAAGAATTGAAACAAAAAGCCCTCTCCCTGCCCCTGTCCCCCGGCGTGTATATCATGATGAACGAGGAGGGGGAGGTCATCTACGTGGGCAAGTCCCGGGCACTGAAGAACCGGGTGAGCCAATACTTTGTCAACCTGGCCAGCCACACCAGCAAGACCCGGAACATGGTGCGCCAGATAGACCACTTCGACTATATCCTGGCCGACAGCGAGTTCGAGGCTCTGGTGCTGGAATGCTCCCTCATCAAGCGCTACCAGCCCCGGTACAACATCCTGCTCAAGGACGACAAAGGCTACCCTTACGTCCGCCTGTCCGTCAAGAACCGTTACCCCCGGTTCTCCCTGGTCAACCGCGTGGCCGACGACGGCGCCCGCTACTTCGGCCCCTACGGCAGCCGGAGCAGTACGCGAGAGATCATCCGCACCATCTCCGTCGCCCTCCGCCTGCCCACCTGTCGGAGACAGTTCCCACGGGACATCGGCAAGGATCGCCCCTGCCTGAACCACCACCTGGGCAACTGCGACGGCTGGTGCCGTCCAGAGATGACCGAGGCGGCGTATCAGGCGCGCATCCAGCAGGCCATCCGGCTGCTGGACGGCAAGTTCTCCGAAGTGGAGAAGGAGCTGGAAGCGGAGATGTTCCAGGCGTCGGAGGAGCTGCGCTTCGAGCAGGCCGCCGAGCTGCGGGACCGGCTCCAGGCCATCCGGCTGCTGGGCGTGCGGCAAAAAGTGGTGGCCGGCGTCCAGGCGGAGACCGACGTGGTGGGGGTCTACCAGATGCAGCAGAAGTTCAGCTTCGCTGTGCTGCACTATTTAGAGGGCACGCTGGCGGAGCGGGACATGGAGCAGCTGACCCTGCCGGTGGAGGAATCGGAAGGGGAGGTGCTGTCGGCGCTGCTGAAGCAGTACTACGGCACCCGCGGACACCTGCCCAAGGTGGTCTGCCTGCCCTGCGACTTTGATGACCGGGAGGATTTGGAGCGGATGCTCACCGAGCAGGCCGGCCGGAAGGTGGAACTGCTGGTGCCCAAGCGGGGGAACAAGGTGAACCTGGTGCGCCTGGCCAACAAGAACGCCAAGGAGGAGCTGGAACGCTCCATCACCAAGGAGGAGCGCAAGAATCAGCTTTTGGGCTTGTTCGGTTCCATGCTGGGCTTGGAGAACCCGCCCCGCCGCATCGAGGCGTATGACATCTCCAACACTGGCAGCGCCGACATCGTGGGCGGCATGACCGTCTTCGTGGACGGCAAGCCGCTCAAGAGCGCCTACCGCAAATTCCACCTGAAGGATATGCAGGGGCCGGACGACTACGCGTCCATGGATCAGGTGCTCACCCGCCGATTCCGTCGCTATTTGGAGGACAACGAGAAGTTCAACGTCCTGCCCGACGTCATCCTGATGGACGGCGGACTGGGACAGGTGGGCGTAGCCTGCCGGGTGCTGGCGCAAGCTGGGCTGGATGTGCCGGTGTTCGGCATGGTCAAGGACGGACGGCACCGCACCCGTGCCCTGGTGGCGCCGGACGGCCGGGAGATCGGCCTGCAAGCCCAACCCGCCATCTTCGCCCTGGTGGGACGCATCCAGGAGGAGACCCACCGGTATGCCATCACCTTCCACCGCACCAGCCACAGCAAACGCACCGTGGCGTCGGCACTGGAGGAGATACCAGGCGTGGGCGAGGTGCGGCGGAACCAGTTGCTGAAGCAGTTCAAGAGCGTGAAGGCCATCCGAGAGGCCGACTACGAAGACCTGTGCAAGGCCGTGCCCAAATCGGTGGCGCAGGCGGTGTACACCCATTTCCATGGGACAGCAGGAGAAACTGAGGGAGGAACGAGACAATGAGAGTGATCACAGGAACCGCCAGAGGCAGACGCCTGGGCGAGCTGACCGGCAAGGACACCCGCCCCACCACCGACCGGGTGAAGGAGGGGCTGTTCAACGTCATCCAGTTTGACATCGAGGGACGCCGGGTGCTGGATCTGTTCGCCGGCACCGGACAGCTGGGCATCGAGTGCCTCAGCCGGGGCGCGGCCCACTGCACCTTTGTGGACCAGCGGAAGGACGCGGTGAAGCTGGTGCGGGAGAATCTGGAAGCGACCGAGCTGACCGACCGGGCCAAGGTGGTGCAGGGGGACTCCCTGTCCTTTTTGAGCGGGACGCGGGAGAAGTACCATCTCATCTTTTTGGACCCCCCATATGACGCAAATTTGCTGGAAACGACCTTAAATCGCATCGTCGGAATTGACATTCTTGCTGAAAATGGTATAATTATTTGCGAAAGTCGCGTGAACCAGGATTTGCCGGAGCTGCCGAACCCTTACCGAAAAAGCCGAGATTATAAGTACGGTAAAATCAAGGTGACGCTCTACCGAAAGGAAAGTGATTCACAATGAGTATCGCAATCTATCCGGGCAGTTTCGACCCGGTGACGTTGGGACATCTGGACATCATCAAGCGAGCCGCCAAGCAGTTCGACAAGGTGATCGTCTGCGTTATGGTAAATTCTGATAAAAAAGGATTGTTCACCCCAGATGAACGGGTGGATCTGCTGCGCCGTGTGGTGAAGGGTCTGGACAACGTGGAGATCGACTCCTCCCACACCCTCCTGGCTGACTACGCCAAGTCCAAGGGCGCGTCCTGTATCGTCAAGGGTCTGCGGGCTATGTCCGACTTTGAGGCGGAGTTCCAGATGGCCACCTTGAACCGGAAGCTCAACCCGGATCTGGACACGGTGTTCTTGACCGCCTGCCAGGATTATACCTACCTCAGCTCCAGCATCGTCAAGGAGATGGCGCGGTACAACGTGAAATTGGAAGGGTTCGTCTCCCCTTTGATCGAAGAAGACGTGAACCGAAAAATGTCGGAACAGCTGTATGTAAAGAAGTAAGAAAAGCGGGAAAGGGTGACGTATCGCAATGGCAAACAGTGTGATGGAACTGCTGGATATGCTCTATGAGATGATCGACGATGCAAAGGGCGGCTTAGGCGGCTTTTGCAAGATCGAACGAGATAAAGCGCTGGATATTCTGGACGAGGTGCGGGGGAGATTCCCGGCTGAAATCAGCGAGGCGCGGAAGATGATGGATACCCGCAATGAGTATCTGGAAAAGGCCAAGGCGGACGCCGACCGTGCCCGGAAGCAGGCAGAGGCGGACATCGAGCAGCTGCGCAAGCGGGCAGAGGAGCAGGCACGGAAGATGATCAACGACAACGAGATCATGTCCGGCGCCAAGGTGCAGGCCAACGAGCTGATGCGCCAGGCGGACGCCAAGGCCAAGGAGATGATCGCCATGGCCGAAAAGCGCTCCAACGAGCTGCGGGGCGTGGCAAACGACTACTGCGAGGACGCCCTCCGCCGGACGGAAGAGGCGGTCAACGCAGCTCTCAACGAGGTCAAGCAGTCCCGGAGCAAGTTCCGTTCTCTGGCTGGGTTGGGCAATAACCGTCCCACCAAGGCGGCTTATGACGTCGCCGCTGAAGAAGAGTGATTCAGCCAAATGCAAGCATTTCCCCCAAAAATCTGGCTCCCCCCATGAAATGGGGGGAGCTGTCAGCATAGCTGACTGAGGGGGGCGACACGCACAGACCGACCGAAACAATCCATCGCTGACGCTCCGCATCCGCGCGGCGTCAGCTTTTTTCTGACCCGTTGAGGCTGGTCAAAAACCCGTCCAGATTGGCGCTGCGCAGGTCGCCGCCGATGACCTGTTCCTGCCACAGGAGCAGGTCGGCGTAGATGGTGTCGCTGCCGGTGGGGTAGTTTGCGATGCGGTAGGTGTAGCGCAGGACAGTCTTGCCGGCGTAGGGAGTCAGGTCGAACCCGGCCTCCTGCTGGAGGGCGAGGAAGGAGTCATAGGTGGGGCCGAAGGGGTCAGGCAGGGTGAAATCCTCCTGACACACCAGCTCCGATGCCTCCCAGCCGAAGCGGGAAAGAGTCTGGCGACAGAGGGTGTCCAGCTTTCCGGCCATGGCGGCGTTGGCCGCCGTGTTCTGCTGCAGATGCCCCGCCCAGAAGCAGAGCAGCAGGGAGACGATGAGCGCCGCCACGGCGGTGCTCTGACGCCAGAGGGGAGAGACGGTCGTTCTCTTCATCAAATCACCTCCATCTGACCCCATTCCTATGTGCCGGTCGGTTGGGATATGAAAGGAGAAGCGTATGACGGAAGTAGTAGCGGCGCTCATTTGGCACGGCGACCGCTTTTTGATCTGCCAGCGTCCCGCCCATAAGCAGCGTGGACTGCTGTGGGAGTTTGTGGGCGGCAAGGTGGAGCCGGGAGAGACCCGGCAGGAGGCACTCATCCGGGAGTGCCAGGAGGAACTGGACATCATGCTGGACGTGGGGAATGTCTTCTATGAGGTGGATCACGTCTACCCGGACATCACCATCCACCTGACCCTGTTTTACGCCACCATCGCACAGGGCACCCCCAAACTGCTGGAGCACAACGACCTCCGTTGGATCACCGTGGGGGAGATGGGCGACTATGCGTTCTGCCCGGCGGACACGGAGATTTTGGCGCAGATACGCACCCGATGCGGAACGGGAGGGGCAGACCATGGCTGAATTTCAACCCATCGCCACCATGCGCAGCGCCTTTCCCACCAAGTTCGGCATCCCACGCCAGAGCGGCCTGGTGACCGAGCTGAAGAGCACCATCGTCTTTGAACCCGCCTACCGGAACCCGGAGATGCTCCGTGGCATCGAGGGCTTCTCCCACCTGTGGCTTATCTGGTCGTTCTCCAAGTCGGGTGACCACTGGTCGCCCACCGTGCGTCCCCCGCGGCTGGGGGGCAACCAGCGGATGGGCGTCTTTGCCACCCGTTCGCCCTTCCGACCCAACAACATTGGCCTGTCCTCGGTGCGCCTGGAGCGGGTGGAGCTGCACACGCCGGAGGGGCCGGTGCTCCACGTGTCCGGGGCGGATTTGATGGACGGCACCCCCATCTTTGACATCAAGCCCTACATCCCCTACGCCGACTGCCACCCGGACGCCCAAGCCGGCTTCACGGCCCAGCTGGATGAGCGGATGGTGACGGTGGAGTGCCCGCCGGAGCTGCTGCAAAAGGTGCCCGCCGAGACCCAGGACGCCCTCCTGGCCGTCCTCTCCCACGACCCCAGACCCTCCTACCAGCACGACCCGGAACGGGTGTACGGCATGGCCTTCGCCGGGTGGAACGTCCGGTTCCGGGTGCAGGATAAGACCTTGACCGTGTGTGAGGTGGAACCGATTACAGACCACTAATGGATAATTTACAACATCGGTCGAATAAAATCTATCAATGCTGCAACTGCTGCCCCCAATTCAGCCACACCTTTTACTGCTTTTAGTGAAGCAACTGCGGTCTTTATCATTGATTTTTTAGGTTTTTCCGAAAATGCTTCATTTTCTATCACATCTAAGCTCTCAGACACTGCTTCTTTATCTTCTGGAGAGGGAAGTGTATCGGCTACAGCTCGAACTCCGGCGATTAGCTCTTTGAGTTCGCTTGCATTGCCTCCGATATACGTGGTTGTTGTAATGTTTGAATTATCATTCGCAATATAAGAATTGCCGTGGTGCACTGTAACAGTGTATACATTTTTTTCATCTAACCCCATATCAATACCTACTTTTGTCAGATAACGCTCAACGTGGTTGATTAATACCATGACGAAGCGATCATTAAATCCTTTAACCTTATCTTGCCAACTTTTTGAAGAAGAATAGCCTCGAGCTACTCCGCAATAAATTAGATTATCATTTCCAGCTAAGTATTGCAAGACTGCGTATATATTGCGGACTTCCTCTTCTTCAGTATCACCTAATTCGAAAATCATGGTTCCATGAGCTTCTTGTACGGCCTGAACGCTTTCTGCTAAATTCCAATCGCAACTACCACAAGAGTTAATATATTCACTAATTAACGGGTTCTCATCAATGAATTTTAAGAATTTTTTTAGTACTCCTGTATAATCGTGATAATTAGCTTGAAGCAGGCGACAAGCATAGCTATTGAAATCATATAGGATTTTTCGCAAGTCGTTTCTATTCAATTTCATAGTTCTTCACTCCACAAAACGGGCAATAAGCACCTGTCATTTTTAGTAATGGCTTGATTTTTGCAGTACGCTTACAACACGGGAAGAAACATATTTTCATAGCTTCTATTCCTGAATGAATGGGATCTTCGTTTTTACGGTTAGGTCGTTTTCCGGCTTTAAATGTGAGCATTCCCTTTTTGCTGCGTCGTTCTAGAGCTTTAAACGTATCGTAGATCATATCGTTAGCTAAATTCTCGGCCATCTTCATAGCAAGATCAAATACATCATTTGTAATGTAGCTTTCACTTATTAGTCCACAGCTTGGACAAAATATGTGTAGCACCCTATCATCATGTAAATCTGAGGGGGTTCCCTTAAATAATGTACCACAATGTTCGCATTTTAGAAGGACATAACCATCATTATCTGAGGGAATCGAAATTGTCATATGAATTTCGTCGCTCATAAAAGTTTCACCTCCCTTAATATTTTGATTTTATACTCTACATTTAAAACCAGAAACATATTTGTATATATGCGTCATTAGAGTTCATCTAAGCGGTCGAGGACTTCATCCACCAAGTCTTCCAGGGCTTCATGTTCCTCGCCCCACGCCTCGTAGGCGTCACTGTTCATATTCTTCGGTTCCGCCTCGTCCAGCGCCGCGATTTTCTCTCGCAGCTGTTCCAGATAGGCGGTCAGGGCAGGGGCGTCCATGGTCTGGACGTCCGGCGCCTGGGGAAATTCTAAGATCATAGCGTTCTCCTTTGGAAAGGACCCCTCCGGGATACCCGGAGGGGTTTTCTGTGTGGGTTATCGACCGCACTCCTGTAGATGTCGCTGGATGCGTCCGACGATGAGATCCAACGCCACCGAGTTCCGGCCGCCGTGGGGGATGATGATGTCGGCGTTGCCCTTGGACGGCTCCACGTACTTCTCGTGCATGGGCTTCACCGTGTCCTGCCACTGGTCGATGACGCTGCGGACGCTGCGGCCCCGTTCTTCCAGGTCTCGGAGCATCCGGCGTGCCAGACGCACATCGGCGTCCGTGTCCACGAACACCTTCAAGTCCATCAGGTCGCACAGCTCCGGTTCCGCGAAGATGAGGATGCCCTCCAGCAAAATCACCGGCTGGGGCACCAGGCGCACGGTGGCCTTGGCGCGGGTGTGATGGGCGTAGTCGTAGGTGGGACAGTCCACCGGCTGCCCTTGGCGGAGCTGCCGGAGCTGCTGCGCCAGGAGGGGCGTCTCGAAGGCGTCGGGGCAGTCGTAGTTCAGCTTGGTGCGGGCCTCGAAGGGGAGGTCATCGTGGGGCTTGTAGTAGTTGTCGTGATGGACCACGCAGATGTGGTCGGAGAACCGCTGGATGAGGTTCTCCGTCAGGGTGGTCTTGCCGCTGCCGGAGCCGCCTGCCACGCCCACCACAAAGATGTCCTTGGCGGTCAGCATCAGCGTCCTCCCTTGTCGTAGGGGATCCCCTCCGCCTTGGGTGCTCTGGACTGCTTGGAGGTGAAGGCCAGGACGATGAGGGAGATCAGGTAGGGGAGGATGTTGTAGAAGGCGCCCGGCAGCTGGAGAGAGGCCAGCAGGGGGAAGCCGGAATAGACGTTGGACAGCGCCCGGAACAGGCCGAAGAGCAAAGCGGCCAGAGCGATGCGGGTGGGCTTCCACTGGCCGAAGATCATGACGGCCAGCGCCAGGAAGCCGAAGCCGGCCACGCCGTTTTCAAACTTCCACTCGCTGACGCCTGCGGTGATGTAGACGATGCCGCCCAGACCACCCAGGACGCCGGAGATCATGACGCCGGCGTAGCGCATTTTGTAGACGTTGATGCCCACCGAGTCCGCCGCCTGGGGATGCTCGCCGCAGGCGCACAGGCGCAGGCCGAAGCGGGTCTTGTAGAGGACGATGTAGGACAGCACCAGGGCGATGAAAGCCACCAGCATGAACCAGTTGAAGTCGAACCCGCCGATGCGGCACAGGAAGGCGTTCTTGGCGCTGATGTACTGGATGGTGGAGGACACGTTGTCCACGCTCTCGGCGGTGTTCATGGCCTTGACGAAGACGGTGGCGGCAGCCACGCCCAGCAGGTTCATGGCGGTGCCCACCAGGGTCTGGTCGGCGTTGAAGTTGACGGCGGCCACGGCCAGGAGCAGGGAGAAGATCACGCCCAGAGCCATAGAGGCCAGGATGACCAGGAGCACCATGGCCAGCGCCGGGGTGTCCGCGGGCAGGAACTTCATGGTCAGCGCGCCGCCTAATGCGCCCAGCACCATGATACCCTCCAGGCCGATGTTGATGATGCCGGAGTGCTCGGAGAAGCAGCCGCCCAGCGCCACCAGCAGGAGGACGGAGGCGAAGATGAGGGTGTATTGCAGTAAGAGGATCATTCTGCCTGACCTCCTTTCTCAGCAGCCGCCTGGGCTTCCTTGGCACGCTTTTCCTCCCGGCGATCCAGCCATTTGTTGAGGACGTACTTGAAGAAGAAGCCGAAGCTGCACAGGTAGATGATGATGGACGAGATCAGATCGGAGATCTGGGCACAGTACATGGTCTTGTCCACGTACGCGCCGCCGTTGGTGATGTGCTGGATGAAGTAAGAGGAGAAGATGGAGCCGATGGGGTGCAGGCCACCCAGGAAGGCGGCGGCGATGCCGTTGAAGCCCATGGCGGGGACGGTGGACTGGGTACACTGCCACTGTTCAAACCCGGTCAGGAAGAGGAAGGCAGCGCCCATGCCAGCCAGAGCGCCGGCGATGGCCATGGTCAAGATCAGGTTCTTCTTCTCCCGCATCCCACTGTAGCGGGCGGCGTCCTTGTTGGCGCCGGTGGCCTTCAGTTCGTAGCCCAGACGGGTCTTTTCCAGGAAGACCCACACGGCGATGCTGATGAGGATGCACAGGGGGATGGCGATGGAGACGTACTGGTTGTTGCTAAACAGCTTCCCCAGCCCCAGACTGGGCAAAAAGGCGTCTGGGTTGGTGGAGGCCAAGGTAAGGGTGTAGGGGCTGGCTTCCTCCTTCACCTGGCTCAAGATGGTGTTGACCAGATAGAGGCTGATCCAGTTGAGCATGATGCAGGAGATGACCTCGTTGACGTTGCAGTACGCCTTCAGCAGGCCGGAGATGGCGCCCAAAATCGCACCGGCCAGAAGGGCGGCGATGAGACACACATACCAGGGCAGTCCCCAGGCCAGGGCGCAGTACAGGCAGGCGCCCGCGCCCACCACATACTGACCGGCGGCACCGATGTTGAACAGGCCGACCTTGAAGGCGAACAGGATGGATAAGCTGCACATGACCAGGGGAGCCGTCTTCGCCAGGGTGTTGCCCAGGTATTTCTTCTGGGGGACGGCGTTGGCGTAGGTCATGAAGTTCTTCAAAATGGTGGCGATGGCTTTACCGGCACCGCTGGGGTTGATGATGAGCAGCACAACAAAGCCGATGAGCAGACCCAGCAGGATGCAGAGCAGGGAGGTCAGCAGCGCCTGCACAGTCTTGTTGCGCAGCAGCGGGGTTCGTTCTTTTGTCATGATTTCACTCCCTCTCTCTTTGCGCCGGACATATACAGACCCAGCTGTTCCGCCGTGGTGGTCTTGGGATCCAGCTCGCCCACGATCTCCCCTTCAAACATGACCAGGATGCGGTCGGCCAATGCCATGACCTCATCCAGCTCCAGGGAGACCAGCAGGACGCCCTTGCCGCTGTCCCGGTGGGCGACGATCTGCTTGTGGATGTACTCGATGGCGCCCACGTCCAGGCCGCGGGTGGGCTGGACGGCCACCAGCAGATCCGGGTCCCGGTCGATCTCGCGAGCCACGATGGCCTTCTGCTGGTTGCCGCCGGACATACTCCGGGCGATGGTCACGGGGCCTTGGCCGGAGCGGACGTCGTACTGCTCGATGAGCCGCATGGCGTATTCCCGGATGGCCTTGCGCTTGAGGAAACCGGCGCCGTTGACGAACTCCGGCTCAAAGTAGCGCTGGAGCACCATGTTGTCCTCCAGGGTGAAGTCCAGCACCAGGCCGTGCTTGTGACGATCCTCCGGGATGTGACTGATGCCGGAGGTGGAGCGCTTGCGGATGGGGGCGTGGGTGATGTCCTGCCCCTTGAGCAAAATTTTGCCCCCTTTGGGCTGCTCCAGACCGGTGAGGCCGTAGACCAGCTCGGTCTGGCCGTTGCCGTCGATGCCGGCGATGCAGACAATTTCGCCTGCTCGGACGTTGAAGCTGACGCCCCGCACGGCGTCGTTGTGGTGGAGCTTGGAGGGGACGGTGAGATTTTCCACCTCCAGGATGGTCTCGCCAGGCTTGGCCGGTTCCTTGTGGACCACGAAGTCCACGTCACGGCCCACCATCATCCGGGACAACTCTTCCCGGGTGGTGTTGGCAATCTCAACGGTGCCGATGTACTTGCCCTTGCGCAGGACGGAGCAGCGGTTGGCCACGGACATGATCTCGTTGAGCTTGTGGGAGATGAAGAGGATGCTCTTGCCCTCGGCGGCCAGGTTCTTCATGATCTGCATCAGCTCGTCGATTTCCTGCGCCGTCAGCACGGCGGTGGGTTCGTCGAAGATGAGGATCTCGTTGTCCCGGTACAGCATTTTCAGGATTTCCGTCCGCTGCTGCATGCCCACGGTGATGTCCTCCACCAGGGCGTCCGGGTCCACGGCCAGTCCGTATTTCTCGGACAGCGCCAGCACCTTTTTTCGCGCCACGTCCTTCTGCAGGAAACCGTGCTTGCACGGTTCCACACCCAGGATGATGTTGTCCAGGACGGAGAAACATTCCACCAGCTTAAAGTGCTGGTGCACCATCCCGATGCCCAGATCATTGGCATCGTTGGGGTCCTTGATGCTGACCACCTGGCCATCCTTCTTGATGGTCCCCTCCTCCGGCTGGTACAGCCCAAAGAGGACGCTCATCAGGGTGGATTTCCCCGCGCCGTTCTCCCCCAGCAACGCGTGGATTTCGCCCTTTTTCAACTGGAGGGTGATGTTATCGTTGGCGACGATACCGGGGAAACGCTTGGTGATGTGCAGCATTTCAATGGCATATGCCTGTTCCAAATTGTCACGACCTTTCTCTCTTTTCGCCTGCGAAAAAATATTAGGGTATCTTACGGTAATATTGTACTATAAAATGGGGGCTTTTTCAAAACTTATTTAGGATTTTTCATAAAAAAGAAGGGCAGGCGAACGCCTGCC
>JABLTK010025627.1_pt1 | contig 11744 bp, 14 predicted proteins | sample 7160131 | NCBI WGS metagenome assembly JABLTK01 (sample SAMN14651221, study PRJNA627086) | human gut metagenome | isolation source: feces | host: Homo sapiens
AGTGATAAGCCATCGACTGAAATGAAAGAGGATGTGAAGTCTGGTGAATCAAAGAATGATGAAGTCTCGAAAGACATTTCCGAATCTGTCATTGACACTGTTGTAGTTGCTCCTGTTGTAGCTGCTCCTATTTCTTCCACACCGGAAAATCAGCAGACATCATAACTTCATTAGTAAACTTGTTTATTCCTATGAATCCATGTATCACACTTGGAAATAGTAATCACTTCCTTGACATTGACTAAGGAACATAACCATTATTCAAGTAGTTTAGTCTTCAGTAAGACTTGATAAGGAGCCAGTATATTACTTAACAAACATCAAATTACGAAACACTATTATTATTTGTTCTAGAAGATACTGCACTTATGACGTACACAGAAAACATAGATGTCTCAATGAAAAGACGCATAAATCGACGTGAATTGAAGTCAGAATACTGCTTTAAGTATTCCGTTTTGTTTAGAATCAAGATCTGTTCATTTCTTTCCACAATACGTGTTGAGCACGGCAGAAAAGGAAGAACCATTGAAGTCAAATATTTCTGAACCACTTTCTTGATTGCCTCATCTGTCAATTGTGGATTGGATGCCGGTACAGAGTCACCATTCTGACACTCAGGATGTAACAATAACCGTTCAATTAAGGTACAAAAGAATGAATACTAGTGGATATGAATCTCTTTCAGGAGGTCATGATCAGGAACCACAGGAAGAGGAGGAAGGATTGATTCTCTTTGTTCCTTAGGAATAGGGATGGTAGAAACACTTGTCAGTGGACTTCTGAACAACTCGTGATAGTCCTTCAAGTCATCAGGAAGAGTCACTGTATCCAAATCCAGATTCACAATCGTAACTCCATGAAGTCTTTGCACATCAGCCTCCGTCCTACATGATATGACTATTGTTCACCTACATGAAACTACTATGAGTTCCCATGAAGTAAGGCATTGGGTTATTAATCAGCTTCTTGACGGCTAGAGGGAGAATAGGACAGTAGGTGAACTGCCAGACAAACGGACGTCTATTTGTGAATAGAATAACTGAAAAACACAGTAATTCCTTTAGGGATTCCATTGTTGTCGTAAGGAGAGAGAATTGAGAAGAAAGGCAGAGAACACTGTGTTCGAGAAGAAGAAGACGTTGGATGAGCAACACATGGTGAATTGAGAGAATATTGAAGAGCGAACGGAGACCCTGGCGAGGCTTCGATCGATTCACATCTCCGCTTCGCATTCGACGATGCGAGTAAAACAAGGAAGCATCGGAAACCTCTGGGTTCAGAGAGAGTGACTCAGGCGGTCGCTGACCATAGGACTCATTTACTAACAGACCTGGAAGTGACCTTCGTAAGCGAGCAGATTCACTTGAAGATGACTGCGAACAAGCGGTTTCTACTCCTGTGGACTGTTGGCGATTGGAATCATTCAAAGAGAGCGAGGGAATGGGCGAAGTTGATCTCTCCTTTGCCAACAGCGAGGGAGAATTGATATATCCCCGCGGTTTTAATTCAGGACTTGCAGAACCATCAGCAAAATTGAATACAGCAGCAGAGAATCGACGTTTCTCCTGCCCATTCATATCCTTCTTCAACAGCACCTGGAGAATACGCTTCTTCGAATCATCGGGAGCGTTGTGAAGCTCCTGATAGGAGGTAGCCAAGAAGGACAGGAGACGGTCATGTAGTTTGGCGAGATTGTTGAAAGGAGAGAGCACGACCAATCCTTCAGGGACATATACCACCGAATCGCCTTGAGAAGATGGAAAATAGACTGTTAGAGAGACTGCACTCCATCGTTCTGCGGACGTACTGCCTAGAAGGAACGGAAAGATCCGTGGAGGATGTGGAGATGAGAAGGAATGATACCCTTCAGGAAGGAAGAAACTTATCGGATCTCCAGGAGGAGAGAGACCAGTATCTTGGAAGGATTCAATCATAATGGAGGTTATTTCGTGTAGAGAATGAGAGAGTTCATCACCTTGATAGTAAATTACCTTGAAGATTGGTTGATTCTGAAACGCCTTGAGATGATGAGGTGGCGGCTGTGCGGATCGCTGATGGACACTGAAAGTCTTGTGACGGTGAATATAACGAATGATATCTTCCAGATCAACCGGTCGGAATGGCTTATCTACAATGTCAACATGTTCTATTGGCTACCTGCTGATGACTCGCCTCGAACAGACTTCAATGCCGCTTCGACAGCTGCTGGATTATCACTAGCCTACATCTAATTCAGACACAACAAAATAACAGTCTCATTTAGAATCTCAATTGCATTTTCACTGTATTCTTGAATGAAACGCCTCAGATAAGGAATCTCCTCTTCACAATCCTTCAAGCGATCGACCATGTATCGAGATTCTCTCAATAAGCGAGATGACAGAGAAGGGGATGAAGGATAACGTTGTTCACTGATTAGGTACTCAAACAGATCTGTACAAACGAAATCACAATAATATCCATCCAAAAGGAATTGAAAGAGTCGAATTTGAATACATTCCAGAAGATAATTCAGTAAGGAGAGAGACTGAGGATCTAGATATGAATAAGAAGCGATTTGATTGGATAATGCTTCCATCACATCGTAATAATAGTCAGGAAATATGGAAATCGAGTGTTGTTTGAAATATCCTGAGAAGATGATATTCAATTCTGTGATAAGTGAAATCATTTCACTCTCTGAATAGTGATATTGGGTACAACCATTCTCCTCCTCTACGGAAGTTACAGAGGATGTAGAGAGACGTCGATCGAGCTCTTCATTTGTAGTGGAAACAATTGAATTGTCAAGCGTTGTAAATGGGTCAGTTGCTGTGGATTCTACCACAGACGTTGATAGATCTACTGGAACAGATTCAGATGCCTTCTTTGGAATGGTTACCTTCTCTGTCTCAGAAGTACTAATATAACCCAAGGCCAATGTCTCTAACACATGTTCCAACTGAACAAACTCTTTACAACCCTCAAGAACCCTCGTTAACTGGCGAATTGACTCATTATGATCATTATCATCTGTGTTCACTATCGGATGCAACAGACAGTACTCAATTATACTCTCAATACTCTCTGGATATTCTGATTGTTTGATTTGATTGTATAACTCGTAATGAATTTCCATCCAAAGAGCTAATTCTTTGTATGTTTCACGTGTTAGAAGAAATGACAAGAATATATTTGCAGTGTGACGATTGAACAAAACACGCTTCATATCTAACCGAGTAAATTGATATCTACAAAGAAATCCAACTCTACAAGCATACTCGGGACTGTAGACAAAACAATTCCAGCTTAGTGTATATAAACGTTCTTTTAAATGGACCTTGATCTTGTGAAGGCTGAATTCAGTCTCTGCAACGTTCTGAGTCCACGTTACTTTCGAAGTGAAGGAACTCAACAAGGATGAATACATACCCTGTGGCTGAATGTATGTCCCTAGAAGATAGTTCAAAAACTCTTCCTTTTGTTTGCCATTTGTTGAAGATAAGCGTTCCATATCCAAAATGTACAATAACCAAACTGTACAAAGATACATATTCTTTCTTCGGAGAAAACTCAAATAAAGAGAGCTAAATCGCTTGTCAAACAACACATCCTCCCAATTGTTGTCCGTCACTACTTTCTGTACACTCCTTTCAAAGGTAATCCGAAGAGGACGCTTTTTTGTATGAAGTAATACCATCACTGCAGAGAAATCAAGTCCAGATACTGACTTTCCTTGAACGGCAACAACCCTGTCATTTAACGCAATTTGCATAGACATCTCCGCTTCAAATAATTTACCATCTTCTTGATAGAAGCCATCTACAATAACCTTTGAGCTATCATCTTTTTCGACAAATGTGATTCCCAATGATGCATTATTGAATGAAACATCATATGTTGAAACCAACGACTTGTCCATATCTTCCTTTGTTATCAAAGAATTTTCGCAGATGCTAAAAGTATTTGTGTTTTTAGAGGTATGTATTCCCGTGAATGACAGTTACTACGTCGTCAATCCGTAATTGCTACGTAGTGACAAACGATTGGAATACTACTGTTACTACGCTTCTCCCAGCAAACCTTCGTATGCCATCATTTCTGTAACCAGTTTCTTCTAGTTTCTCATCTAGAGAGGAATACAAATCGGACCAAAACTTCCGGAATATTATTCGTTTGTCGATCGGTTTTGGTTTTATCTATTTTGGTAATTCACGAAAAATCTTATCATTCTACAGGTTTAAAAACTAGTCAAAGCTATACTGTCCCTTTACTTGGTTCTCTCGGTTCAGTGTCTCTTTCGATCGCTTATTTTGGCTATGCATTTGCAAATCTCTTTGTTCCATCCATGGTATCTATGTTCAAGAATGAACGTTTTGCTATGGCCTGTGCGGCAATGGAATATCCGTATGCTTTTCTAACCTTAACTAATTGACATAGAATGTACACATTTGTATTTGTATACATCATTCCATGGTTGTGTATAGTTTGGTCCTGTATTCATGGATTTGCATCGTCTGTGATTATTCTTGGTTCTATTTTATGAATAGGTATTTTGGGCGTGCCAGGGTGTTTATCTTGCCATGAATTCTACGGATGAAAACCGTGGGCGACGTGCAGGTATATTTTGGAGTATTTACATGTCTGGAGCCGTATAAACGAAGAGTAGTGTTCATCTCTAGGTGTTGGGGAATCTTTGCGTTTTTATCCTCTTCAAGGTATTAAAAACGAATCCTGACACAGGTCACAATGGTTGGAATGGATCGACCTCCATTCTCTTCATCTTACTAGGAAGTGATAATTATTTTGGATTCTCATTTGTAGCTGTGAGTATATTTGGTTCTATTGTGCTGTTTGGTCTGAAACCAGCTGCTGAGGATAGGGAGAAAGTGACACTTCATCGCAAGCAAAATATCGTAGCTGAAGTGATGTCCGTGTTGCGGATGATTGTCAACCATCGAATGATTCTTCTGGTTCCCCTCTTTTCTTGTCTTGGCTTCCAGTCTATTTTCGTTAACAGTATGTACAATCGTCAGATTGTGGATACTGCGAATGTGTCTCTTTATATGATTGTATATACTGTGGTTGAAATGTTTGCTGGCTTTATCCATGGTTGGGGAATCGATCTTCTGGGACTGTATCCAATGCTCATTCTCTACATTCTTCTTGGCTCAGGCGCTCTAATTCTCTGTTACTTTGCCAATTCGTGGCAGAATCATGTCTTTATTCCTCTCTATATTCTATTTTCTCTAACAGATTCGGGATTCCAGACTTTTGTATGAATTGGGGTAGAGATTCACTGTAGTGTTTAACTGCTATTGGACATCACTTCAAGGAGGAGCGAACCGTTGCTAATGCCGTGTTTCGCATGTTCCAGGCACTTGGAGGAGGCATCTGTTACATTACAGGACGCTTCTTTGTTTATGAAGGGGAGAAGGCTGCTACTCCTCATCAATTGCTACAAGAGATTTTCTTGTGTTTGTTTTTCTTTGTAGTATGTTTTGTGTGTTACTCCATTTTCCATTTCAAATATGGACGAGTGGGAAAGCAGGATTTGCTAATAGATGAAGTTGTTTGGCATGTTTGTTTGACAAACAGGAGAATGACGAGAGAAGAATGCCAACCTCTTTTGCCTCTCTTCCTCTGGATTTGTATTTCTTCCACTTATACCACCAATAGATCCAAAACTCTGATTCGTATCCGAGCTTACAGGAGAATCACCGTCATTGATCGTACTATCATTGATACCATCCCTATCAATTAGAATCCAAATGATTCTCAACATTAAGGCAAAATCAACTGTCAAATTTGTGTTATTAATATCTATCACACATTCTGGTTCACACTTCACGATCTCTATTCCTCTTACATCCAAAATTATCTTCTACCTATCATATACTCCTGATCGTTATAAATGAAAGGAATCCGATCCCCTTCAGCTAAGACTATAAAATTCTTCAGCTGGTGTTCAAATCTGTGTCTCTTAAAGAAGAGGAAATATGTACGCTGACTTTACATCACGTATCTCTAGTAATGCCTTATCCAACAACCGAACTTGAACAAATTTGCCCTTTGGAATCGCAATACTCTCGATTCGGACGTAATCACCAATCTCTAATCCAAGTTTCTTCATCATCTACCTATCACCCAATATCATCTTCTCTACCCATAGCGGCATTTTACACAGTCCAGGTAATGCGGAATACTCCAGAACCGAACAATAACTCACATACTTATCAGTTGTCAAGCGAAACTTGTATGGATGCTGCAATCGTTTTCGAACTATTCATTAGTGAACTCATCTGCACACACACTGCAATTCGCGTGCGTAATCTGAAAGAATCACTAGGTTATACATGATTCAACGAATCTTACCATGATCTCCACGTGAATAATCGTCTTTTGCATAATCAATGGGAACCACTTGCAAAAACTCCTGATACGGTCTATATCGTTACATTCTCCTGTCTCCCCATACTCTTCATCTTCCAAGAATACCTTACAAAATTCGATGGGTTCCATAACAAACAACTTACACTTAAAGATTACTCTTTCGGTTCTGCAACTCTCGAATCCGCTTTATCAGTTCCTTATTTGCTGTACATTCCTGTCGGAAGTTCTGCATCATTTTGGAATGCTGTCGTTTCTTTTCCAACACTACAGTCTGCTTACCAACCGTTGCTTTTAGCAGTCGGTTTCTTTTCTTTAGCTCAATGTTATATTGCTGTAGGATCCGTGTCAATTCTAATCATCATCCTTCCCCTTCAAAACCACGTTGGATTACGTATTCCAACTGTTCAATCAGGAGTCGACTCACATGTTGAACTTCCGATCGATTTCGTCTCAAGGCACTTGATAGGGAACGAAGAAAAGTTAGGTGGTCCATTTGAGAGGCGTAATTATCACGCAGATTATTCAGAACATCGTAGCACTGAGATAGTTGTGTGGAACTCTCCATAATGAGATCCATGAATTGTGCAATCTCTCCTTCAAACTACATCTCATCATTCTGATCAAGTCGTACAAAGAGAAGTTCAGGTTTAGATGGAATCCGTTCCAGATAACTCCGAGATCGCAAAATGTCAAGATTTACTCCTCGATAGATAGAAAGAAGCGAAGCCAAACTGGCTGAGACCTTCCTGTCGATATTGAGAATCAATTCATACTGTTGACATTCATGTTCTACTGCTTCTTGATGTCGTTGTACCTGCTTATTCAGAGATAAGATCTCTTCTTTGTATCCCTGCTTATCGCGGTTATATTGCAATGTTAGCGTTTCCAATAGTTTCAATAATCCCTTCAATTCCTGTAACTTGGCTGCTGTTCTATAGCTCACTCCCTTCTTTCTCATTTACTCTTCATTGTTCTCTCGAACGACCAGACTCTGAATTGCTGTCTCAGCTTGACGATAGTGATCTTGCAGAGCAGCATACTGTTTCTTGTACTCGTTCAGTTGGCGTACACGACGTTCTTCTTTCTGCCGCAGACGTAAGATTTCTTCAATACGCAGTTGCTTCATTCGCATCAACTGAACAATGTCTGTGGATTGACTCAAGTCCTCTGCAGTCTCCTCGTAAGTGATTGGACTATCTGCTAAGGAGAATTCGGTAGTAGCCACACTATCCACACTGGTCAGAATCTCATCATTGTAACTGTTGCTCTGACTATAACACCGACTGTTTAGATAGATCGGAAAGGTATGAATGGTGGTAGGATCACAAGGAAAAACTGGAGTTAATTTACTAACTAAGACGTACTGACTGAAGACTCATCTGAATCCCTTGGAGTTAGAGAAGGCAATTCTACAGTTTCTGTGGCTTGTACGATTGGAAGCCAAGTTCTAAGATGTTTCTCTGTTGGACAATCGGTCACATCAAAAACAAACTCGTCTTCAAACATTTGCTGCGCAGCCAACGATTCGAAGGCTGGAATAGAACTCCGAATGTCCATGATCTGCACCTTCAACCACTGTAGCACCTTGCCCATCGCTACATAGTCCATTCCTTGGATTTGTTGAGGCCACAGACGCTCAGGATAATTCATTCTAATCTAACAATACGAAATACACATAGTACTGTTGAAGACAGACGATGATCTTTTCTGAAATGGCAATTTTCTTTCCTAATGACATGCCTTCTGTGTACACAATATCTCGATTGAATTCAGGCTTAATATAACCGATGCACCAGGACAATCCTCCAACAAGAGTTTCAAACGGATCCAATTCGTCTCGTTTGCGTAGTCGAACACTATATGACATATTCAGAACGTTCATTACCCATAGTATCCAATCTCCTCTAGAATTGAACATACAGTATCAAATCCATATCGCAATTGCTTCCGCAGCATGGCAGTTTCCTCAATTGGAAGTTCAAAAACAGTACTGCTGTTGATGAAGCTCCGTTCATCTTCCATTGTGTCCAAGCTCATAGAAACAGTCACCTCTAGAAAAAGAACAAACTTTGTATAGGCCAAAAAAGAAATCTGTTGTTAACGTTTTCTCTATTCAGTCTTCTCTGTTTCAATGAGTGAATATTATGAGGTAAACCAAGAGGAGTTTGGGTCATTCTGTAGGGATTTAGTTATGGACGGGAATCCCCAGTTAATCACTCCAACGACCTAACTCAATTTGGTATGGTTCAGTCCTTTTCGACCATAGTGGGACAGAAGTCGGATGAGAGCATTTCTCCAACTGAAATGAAATCAAAAAGTATCAGTAGCTTGTACCAAACACCATTAGATTCACATGAGAACTTGTGGAGGAACCTATCAATGAAGGCAATCCAACATGAATTTCCATATCAGCTATCGTTAGCAGTTGGAACTACCATTCGCCGTGTATGGTTGGGATGGAGAGTGGACTTGTAGACGATCTATCATCTACTCAACTATTGTTTTGTAAATCATATTTTTCCGTTTGTGGATGGAAATATTCGATACAAACTGTAGGAAATCAAAAGAATGTTCATGTTAGATTTTCGATTCGTATGGAAGCAGAGACGTTGCAGCAAGGCAAGGATGTGAATTTGATTACAATTGAGGAGAGTGCAACTATTGAATCTTTTAAGCGGGAGGTATTATTTCTATATAGCGAGATGGATCAATGTGTTCGGTTGTCATTTATTGTAACAAATGATGTGGTTGAAGGCAATGGGATGGTGGTTTTGCATATTAGTCCGAACAAGACCTCTTCTCGATTTCATTCCTCTCATCCAGAACGTAAGAAACCGATTTCAACCGTTTCTCCACGAGAATCTATTCCTTTAGTCTCTCCAGCTCCTGTCTTTCATCAGTCTGCCCTTGCTTCCACTATGCCAGGTACGAAGAATCGTTCGATTCTGGCTCGAACTTCCCGTCGTCCTTCGCTGCTACAGTCTGCTAGTATCACACGGAAGGTGGAAGATGAGATTTCTGCACTAATGGTTGGTTCTCCTCAGATAGCAGTTCCAATGACTACCAGATCACAAGAGAGTCCTGCTTCTGTTGCACTGTTGTCTTGTGATACAGTAGTGAAGAGTACAGGTGCTAGTGAGAGTGATATTAGTGAGAAGAGTCGTAATGAAACTCCCAAACCTCAGTTAACCTTCTCAATTCCGGTACTGCCTCCTCCAAAGAATCCAGTTGTGGATGGATCCGAGACAGACTCCAGTACAGCTGTGGATCTCCTTTCTCTTCTCCCCAACACATCTATTGAACTAAAAGACATTTCAATCTCTCCTTCAAGTGATGTTCCTTCGCGAGATCCCTTGGCTGCTCTCCTTGATCCTTCGGCTCCTCATCCTGTTCCTTTCAATTATGCCTCTTCTGTGTATAGTTCGAATCCTGGGGGATCCTGGAGGGAGAATCCCAGTGACCCGTATACAGGCCTAACTGATCATTTTGTGGCCCATACGGACCATCAAGTTAACAACCTTACAGATCATTCTGTTGATCATCATGCCGATGCTACTACTGATCACTTTACGGACCATTCTGTTGATCATCATGCCGACGCTTCTACTGGTCACCTTACGGATCATTCTGTTGATTGCCCATTATCCCAAACACTCACTACACCCGATAAGCACCAAAAGGGTGCAAACGACTTCAATTTCATCCCATTCCAACACACCAATGATTGTTCATTCACATCAAGTGACTCTGATAGTGTGTTCACCCATCAAGAAGAATCTCCAACAAGTGACGGTTGGTTCTTTCAACGTGTACCCATGGAACAACTCTCTTCTAACAGTTTGAATAGTGAGAACAATCTTATCCAGAAATTCTCCTCTCTAAGCAGTGGACCAGCAGTTGAAACTGAATCTATCTCCGAAGTATCTGCTTCTGTAACATATTGCCAGTACTTTGGATGTCATCGACTTATCTACGACACATCGAAGAATGCAGAGAACCGTCGTTGTCAGAATTGTGGTTTCGTTTTCTGTGATGAGGTTGGCTTGTGTTCGTTCTCTCATAGCTAGCATCTTCCTTCAATGTATCGAGTTGATGGAAACACGATTCGCCTTTGCGACAATTGTTATGATGGAATTCTGGTATCACATAAGAAGATGATGGTTGCTGTGAAACCTCATTCCAGGCATTCTAGTGACTCGGTAACAGAACGACCCATTGTGGTTACATTCGTTTCATCTCCTCTGGGAATCTCTCTTCAGTGCGGAGCTCATAACCGAAATGCCATTCTGGCACGAGTGGATCGCTTTGACAACAATGATAATGGAATGAAAGTACCACTGAACAGTTCGATCATGCAAATCAACGATACAGTGGTTATTGACATGGATTATCTCTCGATCCTCACTCTGATCAAGAAGGCTTCTTTCCCCGTTACAGTCGTGTTTGGAACACTGACGGATTCGATCAAAACGAATCTTATCAATCTTCTCTGTAGGAAATAACGGTCTGTGTAAGCATTAGCTCTCACAGAGGAGTACCAGAGTCGATGTAACTACCGATCGTGCACAGAACCTCTCATCAAGAAGAAGTCTCGACAGTGCTGTGTGTGTGAACGCTGGTACTGTCCAAAGCATTGTGTACGTCAGCTGTTCATGGATAGCAGTACTCCTTCCTTTGTCTGTGAGTTTTGTTTTCCTTATGTCTACAAGCCATTAGAGAGCTCGTTACCATGTTGGTTGTTTGTGTATCTTATTATCTAGTTCAATGGATTCCAGACTACTTAGTGACCGAGTGTATGGATCCAGGATGTTCAGTACAGTTTTCCACGATTCGACATCCAATGAGGAGTCGACGGCATCACTGTCGTCTCTGTGGGAATATCTTTTGTAATAAACACTGTAATCGGCGAGTGGTGTTAACAGAGCTGAACCTATCTGTAGGTGTGCGTGTTTGCAACTTTTGCTTCGCTTTGTACACTTGTTTTTGCTATTTGAAGAGTAGAATTAAGAAGCATCGTGAAGTCTTGTAACTTATAGCATCGTCATTTGTTTAAAAAAACACATATCTAAGTTACGTTCTTACGAAACCACTCAACTGAGTTCTTAGGCAGTGGTATCAAAGTCCATGATAACATCATCAAGAGCCAGATTCTGTCCAGGCTTGAAGTACACCTTCTTCACTACACAAGCCTTCTGAGCATACAACTCGTTCTGCATCTTCATGGCTTCCACCACAGCCAGAGCCTGTCCAGCTTCTACTCGATCTCCTTCCTTCACATTCACCTTCACCAGAGCTCCAGCCATAGGAGAGGCAAGGAACTTGCTTGTATCAGGGACTACCTTAGGGATCATGTACTTGCTCAGTTCCTC
>JABLTK010057563.1_pt1 | contig 11737 bp, 12 predicted proteins | sample 7160131 | NCBI WGS metagenome assembly JABLTK01 (sample SAMN14651221, study PRJNA627086) | human gut metagenome | isolation source: feces | host: Homo sapiens
CGGTGGCCGCGGCGCGTCACGGCGCGAGGGTCGCGCTTGTGCAGGAGCGCCCCATGCTCGGCGGAAACGCGTCCAGCGAAATTCGCATGTGGGTGTGCGGCGCGCAGGGCGAAAATATGCTGGAAACCGGCATTCTGGAAGAGCTGATGCTGGAAAACTACTATCGAAATCCCGATAAAAACTATTCTGTGTGGGACGGCGTGCTGTATGAGCTTGCGCGCAAAGAGGAGAAGATCGAGCTTTTCCTGAACTGCTCCATAAACGCCTGCGAAATGGACGGCTGCCGCATAAAGAGCGTGACCGGCTGGCAGATGACGACGCAGCAGTATCATACCTTCGAGGCCGCGCTGTTTGCGGACTGCTCCGGCGACAGCGTGCTCGCGCCCATTACCGGTGCGGAGTTCAGGGTCGGCCGCGAATGCGAGAAGGAGTTCGGCGAAAGCATCGGCAGGAATATTGCGCCCGGCGACACCAAGACCATGGGCATGAGCTGCATGATTCAGGCGCGCGAGGAGGGCAGACCCTGCGCGTTTATCCCGCCCGCCTGGGCGGAACACTATACGCCCGCCGATCTTCCGCACCGCATTCCCAATCTCTCCAATGCGCACGAGAATTTCTGGTATCTGGAAATCGGCGGCGACGGCGATTCCATCGCCGATACGGAAAAGAAGCGCGACGAGCTGCTGGCCATGGCCTACGGTCTGTGGGATTTTGTGAAAAACGATCCTTCGCAGAGGGAGAAGAACAAAAACTGGCGGCTCGACTGGGTGGGCATCCTGCCCGGCAAGCGCGAAAGCCGCCGCTACGTGGGCGACTACATGCTGAACCAGAACGACGTGGAGGCCGAGGGACGCTTTGAGGATACCGTGGCCTACGGCGGCTGGCCCATGGACGATCACGATCCCGGCGGGTTCCGCAACACCATCCGCCCGAACGTGAACTACCACGCGCCCTCGCCCTATGGCATTCCCTATCGCTGCCTGTATTCTCGAAACGTCGAGAACCTGTTCTGCGCCGGACGCAATATCTCCGTCACGCACTGGGCGCTTTCCTCAACCCGCGTCATGGGCACCTGCGCGCTGCTGGGACAGGCGGTCGGCACGGCCGCTGCAATCGCGATAAAAGAACGGTTGTCGCCCCGCGGCGTGTATGAAAAGAAGCTCTCGCTTCTCAGGCGGACGCTGATGGACGACGACTCCTACCTGCCCTTCCAGACGCGGGAAATTCCTGAAATTTCCCGAAACGCCATGCTTACGGGCTGTGAAAACGTCGAGACCCTTCGAGACGGCTTCGACCGCCCCGTTGGGGAGATCGACCACGGCTGCCGCATGGAGAAGGGAACGTGCATCGAATACCGCTTCCCCGCGCCGGTTCGCGTGAGCGGCGCGCGAATCATCTGGGACAGCGACCTGAACCGCACGGATCAGCCGGAGGTGCAGGGCACCCGCTTCTCTCACAATATGATGTGCAACAAGCCCCTGAACTTCGGCGATTTCCATGTTCCCGGAAGCATGGTTCGCGCCTACCGGCTGGAGGGCGTGAAGGAGGACGGCAGCGTCCAGCTTCTCCACGCCGCCGCCAATAACTACCAGCGACTCAACCAGATTCCTATCTCCGGCGCCTATCGGGCCATTCGCCTGATTCCGGAGGAAACATGGGGCAGCAGGGACGTTCACCTGTTTTCCTTTGAAGTGTATTGATGAAAATCGGGGCATCTGCCGAAACGAAATGCAGCAGATGCCCCGATGATTTATTCGCCCGAATCGTCACGCTTTGTGCGTGCCGCCTTTGACGATTTCCAGCAGCACCTTCTGAACGAGGTAATCGTGCTTGTAGGTGAACGGGTTGGCCTTTGCGCCGGTTATGTAGTCGTAAAAGTCCAGCGCCATGGTATCGTAGCGTCCGTCCTTTGAAAAGTCGTCCACGGGGATGTCGATTTTCACGTCCTCATAGGGCTGGTTGGTGATTTGGATATCCGAGTAGGTCATGTGGGTTCTGCGTTCCATCGGCAGGATGGAGACGGAGCCTTTGCTTCCCGTCACCACGAACTGACGGCGCCCCCAGCCGTTAACCTCGACGGAGCTTACGAAGATTCTCGCCAGCGCCTTCTCGTATTCCAGCACGGCAAGGTTGTTGTCCGGGAAGTCCACGCCGTCCAGCTTCGTATGCTTCAGGAAGCTGACAATTCGCTGCGGCTCGCCCAGAAGGTAGACGATCAGGTCGACGAAGTGGCTTCCCAGAATGTACTGAATGCCGCCCTCGAAAGTCGTCAGCCACTTCTTATAGTCCACAGAGTGGAAGGTGCTCATCTCCGCGTTGATTGAATAGATTTCGCCCAGCTTACCTTCGCGGATCAGCTCGATCGTCTTCAAAACGGCGGGATTGTAGCGGTACATGTAGCCCATCTGCATCACAAGATTCTTCGCCTTCGCGGTATCCAGAACGTGCTTGAATTCCTCCAGCGTGCCGCTGGCGGGTTTGTCCATGTGGATGTGTTTGCCGCGCTCCACGCACATGGCCGCCGTCTTCGTCAGGTTCGGCACTTCGGTTTCGACGATGATGGCTTCGCACTCATCCAACAGTTTCTCTACGGGCATGCGCTGAAGACCGCTGTAGCAGGGCAGATTTCCGCGCCTTTCCAGCCACGCGGGATTATCCTCGGAAAAGCCGACGACCTCAAAGCGCTCCGGAAACTTGCGGAAAGCGTCCATTTTGCCGTCTCCATGGTTGTGTCCAATGCCAATCTGGCCGATTCTGATTTTTCGTTCCATGGTTTAAATACAGTCTCCTTCATCTATAAGCGATATTCAAGGCCGGGTTTTTATGAAATGCTTTATGAACGGGAATTGTCCATTTACGATTACGCGCTGCGAACGCTCCGTTCGGAAACCCTTCCGAACGGAGAATCTGCAGCGCGATAAGGTTTAGTTACATCGAACGACGATTAGTTGAACACGCAGTCAATGTAAGGCTCATAACCTCTCTGGTAGATGTCAAGCAATTCTTCGATGCCGAGCTGCTTCAGTTCTTCCTGATACGCGTCGAACTCGTCCAGAGAACGACCGCCCGTAACGAACTTGGCGAAGTTTTCGCGGATGTAGCTATCCAGCACGGACTGGATGTCGGTGATGCGCTCGCTCTCTTCCGCCGTGCAATACAGCATGGATATTCTGACGGTGGTCAGGTTGTTGATCCAGGCGTAGTAACGGTTCAGGCGGTAGTAAGCGTCAACGCTGTTGTCGTACTTCTCCTTGTAACCGGACTTGTTCGTCAGGGTAACTTTCTTGCCGGTAATGCAGTCGTCGTACTCGTCATAAGCCAGATTGAAATCCAGACCGGCGACGACGTTTTTGGCATAGTAGGTGTAGGTGGAGCAGTCTCCAACAAGGCCGCACGGCGCGATCACAGCAAACTGTCTTTCGTTCAGCGTGCTGTACTGCTTTTCCGCACCAACCTGCGCATGCACAAGGTCGTTGCCGGCTTCGTTGATCTGCCATGCTTCCACGAGTCCCAGCGGGTCATTCAGAACGGGACCATAGAAGTAGCACATCATGGCTTCGTCGTCATACAGCAGGTCAAGCAGAGCCGCAACCTCTTCGGGGTGCTCGGTCTTGGCGGAAGCCCAGACGGTGTTGCAGGTGTAGGGAACGGTGACGGAAGCGACGGGCGCGACGCCTTCATCGAAGGTAACGGGCGCCAGAGCCGTATACTGCTTGAACACTTCGGGAACGTCCGAAATCTCATTCAGAATGGAGGCGTAGATCAGGAAGTTGCCTTCTTTGGCAAGAGCCTTCTGCGTTTCGCCGTCCATGGTGAAGTACTCGGTGGAAATCAGTCCTTCCTCATACAGCGTATGGAAGAACTCGAGGTATTCTCTGTATTCCTCGGTGAAGACCGGCAGCGTGATGGCTCCATCCTTGATGCCCGGCTGGATGCCGTAGGCCTGATCGGTGCCGTAGAATCCGAGATACGCAAATACAAGCATGTTCAGAAAACCGCCATCGCTAGCCAGCGCCGGAATCATTTCCTTACCGCTTTCCGTCTCGTACTCCTTCGCGGCGCGCAGAACGGTCAACAGTTCGTCCTTGGTGGTGGGCATTTCATAGCCGAGCTGCTCAAGTATGGTGGTGTTAATCCAAGTGCAGTTGAAGTTCGGGGAAGAACCGGCCAGCCAGCCCAGCGTACGGTCTACCACGTAGGGCATGCCGTAGATTTTTCCCTTGGGAGAGAGGGAGGCCGCGAAGGCGTCCGCGCCGTTGGTCTGCGAGCACTCGTAAGCGTTCGGCATGTCGGTTTCGTTCAGGTAGGGCGTGAAGTCCAGCATTACGCCGTCGCCATCGCCGTACAGAACGATTTCAGGGCCGCTCATGGTGAAGCCCCACATGATGTCCGGCAGATTTCCGGAACCAAGGCGCAGCGCTTTTCCGGTGGTAGCTTCTTCGCCGACAGCGCCGGTCACGTTCAGCTTAACATTGATGCCCTTCTGCGCGAGACGGTACTCAGCGTAGCGCCACCACCAGAGGTTGTTGGCGTCAACACCCGAGTTCGAGGCCAGTGAACAGAAGATGTTCAGCTCGACCGCGTCCGATTCAGCCAGACCGGCTGTCATGCCCATCAGCATCGCGAGCGCGAGGAGCAGGGACAGCAGTTTCGCGGTAAGTTTCATACGGGTTCCTCCTTTTTTCTACCTCTATATTGTTGCCGCTTCCGCGACAGAGGATCAGGTATCAGCCCTTTACAGAGCCGATCATAACGCCCTTCACGAAGAACTTCTGCACGAAGGGATAGATGCAGAGCATGGGCGCGCTGGCGATGAACACGAGCGAATACTTCATCGTAACCGCCAAGTGTGCCTGATGTATTAGAAATTTGAGATACTCCGCGTCCGCGTCTTCCATGGCGGCCGCCTGATCGTAGGCCGATTCGCTGTTGATCAGGATGCGGCGGAGAACCAGCTGCAGGGGCTTCAGATCGTTCCGCGTCAGATAAATCATGGCGTTGAAGTAGCCGTTCCAGTGGCCGGAGGCGTAATACAGCGCAATGACCGCGATCACCGGCATGCTCAGCGGAATGGCGATGCGGAAGAAAACGCCCAGCTCGCTGCTGCCGTCGATGCGTGCCGCCTCATACAGCGATTCCGGAATGCTGGTCTGGAAGTACGTGCGGGTGACGATCATATTGTAAATCGACAGGCCGCCGGAGATAACCAGAATCCAGCGCGTGTCCAGCAGCTTCAGGTTGGTCATCAGAATGTACGTGGGAATCATTCCGCCGCCCACATACATGGGAATGAGGAAGAGCGTGGAAAGGAAGCCGCGCCCCAGCATGCGCTTCTTGCTCATGGCGTATGCCGCCGGGATCGTCAGGAGCAGGTTGAACAGCGTGCCGAAAACGGTGTAGAAAATGGTGTTGAGATAGCCCATCCAGATTTCCTGATTCTGGAAAACCAGCGCGTAGGATTCCAGATTGGGCTTCATGGGCAGCCAGCGAACGAGACCGCTGTACACGTCGTCCGCGTCGGAAATCGATGAAATGATCGTGAACCAGATCGGGTACACGCAGATAAACGCCGCGAAGAACAACAGGAAATACAGCACGAAGGTGAAAAGCTTCTCTCCAATGTGCAGCTTTTTTTGTCTCGCGAGAACCTGTGGCATCTGATTTTCCTCCCTTCAGAACAGGCCGACGTCGGAAATCTTCTTGATGAACGCGTTCGCGCTCAGCACGATGATCACGTTGACGAGCGTGTTGAACAGGCCAATGGCCGTCGAATAGCTGTACTGCCCGGCGATCAAGCCGATTTCATACACATAGGTTGAAATCACGCGGGAGCTGGGCAGGTTCAGGCTGTTCTGCAGAAGGTAAATCTTGGAATAGCCGACGTTCATCAGGCCGCCCAGCTTCAGAATGAAGGTGATGATGATCGTGGGCAGGATGGCGGGAATGTTGATGTGGCGGATAATCTGAAAGCGGTTCGCGCCGTCGATCGTCGCCGCTTCCACGTTTTCCTGCGGAACGCCGGCCAGCGCGGAAATATACAGGATGGAGCTCCATCCAAAGCCCTGCCATTCGCCCATCAGCGAGTAAATCCACGGGAAGGCCTCCGGAACGCCAAGCAGGTTCTTTCGCTCCATGCCAAGCCCGCAAAGCACATCGGTAATGACACCGTTTTCCTTGTTTAAAAACAGAATGACCAGCGAGCAGACGACGACCTCGGACAGGAAGTGGGGAATGTAGGTGAGCATCTGCACGGTCTTTTTGAGCTTCTGGTTGCGCACCTCATTGAGGATGAGCGCGAAGCAGATCGGAATCGGGAACATAGCCAGATTCAGCAGCGTGATGGAAAGTGTGTTGAAAATCAGCTTGAGCATATCCGGATATTGGAAAAACCGGACAAAATTGTCAAAACCGACCCACTTGCTCGCGAAGATACCCCGGCTGGAACGATAGTTGTTGAAGGCGATCACGACGCCGCCCATGGGAATATAATTGAAAATAATCAGATAAACCAGGCCGGGAAGCAACAGCAGCCACCACTGCCAGCTCTCCAAAATGCGCTTTTTCAGGCTGATTTTGTGCTTGCTGCGCGAAATTTCGAATGATGTCATGGAAAAGCCTCCCGTTTCCTGTGTATCGCGAGTACAACATTACGCTTTTGTTGATGATCTGATTATATGATTAATCCCTCATTGAGGAAATGGCAAAAACACTCCGTTTGTGAAAAACGATACTCTTTTCCTGTCATTTTCATTGACTTCCAGACGGCGAATGCTCTATAATGACCTCGTGATACAGAGAACGGGAGTATTTCCGGAGAAGGAGGCGCATGGATGGAGCGGTCGGATATGGTCATTCGCGAAATCGTCAGCGTCTATACGAACGATTTGGAATGGGAGCATTATCAGCGCAAAAACCGTCCATACTCCGGCTTCTGTCTCAAGCTGACGGGCAGCACGATTTATCATTGCGATGGAAAGGACTACCTGTCCGACAACACGCACCTGATCGTCATTCCGCAGAACACCTCCTATGACTATACGATTCTCGAAAAAGGCAAGTGCGTGGTTGTGGATTTTATCGCCGACAACGACGCGGTCGGCATTCGAAGCCTACGCATTCGAAACAGCAGCCTGTTTAAGAGCATCGCTTCCAGCATGCAATACGCGTGGAGCTTCAAGCGCGTCGGCTATCGCGAAATCTGCCTTTCTTACGCGTATCAGCTGCTGTATCAGGCGGTGGTCTGCGAAAATGAAGAGTATATCGCTTCTTCCCTTGAAAAACGCATTGAAAACGGCACGCTGTATCTGAGCCAGCATTACTGCGACCACGCGCTGACCATTCAGAAGCTGGCGGAGCTCTCCGATACCAGCGAAATCTACTTTCGCAAGCTGTTCACGAAAATCTACGGCATGTCGCCGAAGAAATATCTGCTTCTCATGCGGATTGACCGGGCGAAGTACCTGCTGGAAACGTCCGATCTCGCCATCCGCACCATCTCTGAATCGGTCGGCTACGGCGATGTGTACTCCTTCTGCAAGGCCTTTCGCAAAATGGTCAACTGTGCTCCGACGGAATACAGGAAGCGGACGAAGTAACCTGCGCGATTTATCCTTCGCGATACCATATCAAATACCATATCAAAGGAGAGATGTATGATGAGGTTTTCGAACAAAGTTGCGTGGATTTCCGGCGCCGGAGGCTATATTGGCGGAACGACCGCCCGGATGCTTGCCGCCGAGGGTGCGGCGGTCGCGGTATGCGACATAAACGAAGCTTGCGTGGAAAAGACGGTCAGCGCTATTGTGGGAGCGGGAGGGAAAGCGGTCGGCATCGTGTGCGACATCACGAATTCCGCGTCCGTAGATGCGGCGGTTCAGAAGGCTGTCGAGACCTTCGGCCGGCTGGACATCATGGTGCACGTAGCGGGTGGCAGCGCGCGCGACCGCATGAAAGAGCTGATTCAGCAGAGCGACGATGTGATTCAGGACATTATTGGTGTGAACCTGTTCGGCGGAATCTGGGCCAGCCGTGCGGCGGCGCAGCAGCTTGTAAAGGAAGGCCACGGAGGCCGCATCATCAATATTTCGTCTATCGTCGCGATGGAAGGTCTGAAGGGCTGCGTTGATTATGCGGCTTCCAAGGGCGGTCTGATTGCCATGTCCCGTTCGCTGGCGAAGGAGCTTGCGTCCTACGGGATCACCGTCAACACGGTCGCGCCCGGCGTTGTGCAGCGACCGGCTTACCATGACGAAAACTATTCGCTGAATACGAATTTTCTGCATATCAAGTGTGAAGCGACGGACATTGCCAACATGGTGCTCTTCCTCGCGTCCGACGAGGCTCGCTTCATTACGGGGCAGACTTATGTCGTCGACGGCGGCCGCAGTCTGGCCATGAAGGGATCGGACGTGTAACAGGCGCGTTTCGGAAAGGAAGAAGAACCATGAAAATGAAAGCCATGCTGATTGAAGAGACCAGCCGGGAGCTGGTGTGGTCGGACGTAGAAAAACCCTCCGCCGGAGCGGGGCAGGTTGTGATTGAAATTTACGCGGCGGCGCTGAACCGCGCCGATCTTTTGCAGCGCGCCGGTACCTACCCCTCGCCCAAGGGATGGCCGGCGTGGATGGGGCTGGAGGTATCCGGCGTCGTCAGCGAGGTGGGCGAAAACGTCGCCCGCTGGAAGGTTGGCGACAAAGTGTGCGCGCTTCTGGGCGGAGGCGGCTACGCCGAATACGTTGCCGTGCCGGAGGAAATGGTGATGCCGATTCCGGCGGGCCTGAGTTTTGAAGCCGCCGCCTCGCTTCCGGAGGCCTACGCGACCTGCTATCTGAACCTGTTTATCGAGGGCGGACTGAAGCACGGCGAAACGCTGTTTTTCCCGGCGGGCGCTTCCGGCCTTGCTTCCGTGGGCATTCCTATGGCGCACGCGTTCGGCGCGTATGTCATCACCAGCGTGCTTACCGAAGAAATCAAGCGGAAAATCAGCCATCTGCCCGCCGATGTCGTGATTGATTCTTCCTCAGAGGACACTGTGGACGTTCTGAAGCGCGAAGCCGAAAACAGGCATCCCGTGGACGTCGCCATCGACTGTCTGGCCGGTGAAACGATTGGAAAGGCCTTCCCCTATGTCAACGAGGGCTGCCGCTGGGTGCTGATTTCCACGCTGGCGGGCGTCACGACCACGGTTCCGCTGCGCGCGCTGCTGACCAAGGGAATCACCTTCAAGGGAAGCATGCTCCGCAAGCGTACCTCCGCTGAAAAGGGAACGCTGCTGGCCAATCTTGTGCGCGACATCTGGCCGAAGCTGGAAAGCGGAGAAATCGTTCCGTCCGTCTATAAGGTGCTTCCCATCGCGCAGGCCGACGAAGCCCACGCGATCCTCAAACGCGGCGAAAATGTGGGCAAGGTCGTTCTGCGGGTGAAGGATGCCTGACGCGGCCCATGATACAAAAGAGGAAGGAAGTCTTATGGCAGAATCGAAATGGAAGAACTTTGTCCGCAGCAAAAAAGGCGCGCTGCTTCTTGGACTTCTGACCATGCTGTGCTGGGGATCCCTGTTTCCGATGGTGAAGCTGGGCTACCGCGCGTTTGATGTGGATACGTCTTCCCCTGGAAGCATTCTCCTGTTCGCGGGCCTTCGTTTCTTTATCTGCGGTCTGCTGCTGGTTCTCTTCGTCTGGCGGCGCGACCGCAGACTTTCCCTGCCCGACCGTCAAACCCTTCTGCCGGTTTTCATGATTGCCCTGACGGCGTATATCCTGCATTATACATGCACCTATCTCGGTCTTGCAAACCTTGAAAGCGGCAAGACGGCCATTATCAAGCAGATCGGCACCCTGTTCATCGTCTGCTTCGCGTTCCTGTTTCGCAGGGAAGACCGGTTCACCCTCGCGAAGCTGGCAGGCGGCATACTGGGCTTTGCCTCCATTCTGGTGATCAATCTGGAAGGGCTTCGCCTTCGCTTCACGGTGTGGGACCTGCTGGTGATCTGCGCGTCCTTTGCATCCGTCGCCTCGACCATCTTCTCCAAAAACGCCTATGACCGCTGCGACCCACTCTACGTCACCGCTCTTTCCCAGCTGATCGGCGGCGCAATCCTCCTCCTGATCGGTATGCTGCTTGGCGGGAGAATGGGTAAAGCGGGTCCCGTGCCATTCTGGATCCTTGCGTATATCTGCCTCGCCTCCTGCGTTGGCTATGGCCTGTGGAACCTGCTGCTCAAATACCACGATATGTCCCGGATGAGCACCATCAAGTTCGCCGAAACCCTCTTCAGCGCCGTCTTCTCATGGACGATCCTGGGCGAAAATATCTTCCGGTGGCAATACCTGTTCTCCTTCGCGCTGGTAGCCGCTGGCTTAATAATCAGCACCCACTCAAAACCATAAACCAATTCCCGACCCCGCCATGGAAGCAAATTCCTTTGGCGGGGTTGCTTTTTGTGCGGATGAGGCGTGCAATTAAATTAGCTGTTTGGAGGAAATAATTAAAATTTACGGATGAAAATAGTTGGCAAGGTTGGATTGAGATGATAAGTAGGAGGAATCGCATGAAAAAACTTCTCAGTCTGGTGCTTGCTTTTGCGATGCTTCTGTCTGTGTGCGTTCTCGCATACGGTGAAGAGGCCGCGCAGAAGTACGATCTCAAGGGCATGACCGTAAAGGTTCGCAACTGGGATACCCCGAACCCCTACGCAGCAGAGACCGATCAAGTGGACAAGGACAGGTGGCTGCCCATCTACGAGGCGGCCAAGGCGAAGTACAACTGCGAGTTGAGTTCTACAATCCGACCGTCGAGTACGATGAGTTCACCACCGAGTGGCTGCAGTCCATCGCGTCCGGCAGCCCCTGCTGGCACATCACCAACAACTTCTCTGCGATGTGGCTGATCACCATGACCGCCAACAACGGTCTCGAGGAGATCGGCAAGGCGTTGGAAACGCTGCAGATGCCGTAAGTCTTCAAGAAAACGGTCGTTTCCGGCGACAGCATTTACGGCTTCGTGACGAGCTATCAGGGCACCGAGGGTCTGGTCTACAACAAGGCCATGATCGAGGAAGCGGGCATAGAGTTCACGCCCACCGAGATGTTCCTCAACGGCACCTGGACCTACGACGACTTCTAAGCTATTCGATACCGGAGTCTCTATGGGTCTGTTCGGCGAAACAACTGTGCATAGCTCGTTCGAAATGGGCTTCGAAGGCGGCGGCGGCGCGACGACTGACCTTCAGAAATGGAAGAAGCATATCGAACGCGTGGAAGAGACCGGGATAAACGTCGACGGAGCCGTACATCTATGTGGATGGCATCTACCTGAAGCGGAACTGGGGCGGTGAATACGAAAACGTCTCGATTCTGGTGGCAGTTGGCGTTGAAGAAGACGGATACCGTGAGGTTCTGGGCGCACAGGAGGGCATGAAGGAGGACAAAGCCAGCTGGCAGAGCTTCTTCAAATGGCTGAAAGGCCGTGGACTGGATGGCGTCCGGCTGGTTGTCGGAGATAAGTGTCTGGGAATGCTGGAGGCAGTGGGCGAAGTATTTCCGGAAGCGAAGTATCAGCGCTGCATCGTTCATTTCTACCGGAACGTGTTCACAGTTACTCCTCGCGGAAAGATGAAGGACGTCACACGTATGCTCAAGGCGATTCACGCCCAGGAAACGCGGGAGGCAGCGCGTGAAAAGGCGCAGGCAGTCGTGCAGAAGCTGCGCGAGATGCGGCTGAAGGAAGCGGCGAAAAA
>JABLTK010134842.1_pt1 | contig 11736 bp, 3 predicted proteins | sample 7160131 | NCBI WGS metagenome assembly JABLTK01 (sample SAMN14651221, study PRJNA627086) | human gut metagenome | isolation source: feces | host: Homo sapiens
CCGCGCGTTCGTCAGCCAGCGCCGCCTCGGCTTTGCGGGCCTGCTCGACCTCATCGTTCCAAGGCAGCTCCACGCGCTGGCGGGCAGCGGCCTCGGGGCTCAGCACCTCGGCATCCAGATAGTTCAGAACTTCTTCGACGAGCATCTCGGTCTCGGGGCGCGGAATGAGCACACCGGGGGCGCACGCGACGTCGATCATGCGAAACTGCGTGCTACCGGTGATGTACTGCAGCGGCTCGCCCTTCGCGCGACGGACGACCGCCGCGTGCATGGTCTCGAGCTGCGCTGCGTCGAGCGTCTCGTCCATGCGCATATATAAGTCGATACGCGCCAGACCCGTAGCTGCGCACAGCAGCCACTCGGCAGAAAGACGGGGGTGCTCCTCGCCGCGCTCGGCCAGGTACTCCTTGGTCCACTCGAGACAACGCTTGATGGTCCAAATCTCGTTTGCCATGGGGCCCTCCCCTCTTAAGCGCCGGACGGCGCGCGAATGTCGGAGCAGATTGTAAGCGAGGCCAACGCTTGGCAAGGGGCGATTGAAGGCGATTATCGAGAATCAGCCCAGAATTTTGCACCGGGCTCGCTCAAAGTGTTCATTCGCCGACGTCCAGATTTGCATTCGTCAAGCTTTTGGCAAGGTTGCCCAAAAACTGACCAATATCTAACCAAGAACATGCCAAATCACTTGACGCGCGACTCATCAAAAAATGCACTGCGACTTCTTGGACGATTTTTTGAGCAATATTTTCAATAGCAGATGAATGCTATTAATTACTTTGAGCAGGTAGACAGCTCAAATGCCATCACAACTGATTGAATAACATCTCAAAGCAATGTGCCCAACCTAGTCATTTAAGAACGTCCCCAATGACTACATCTAAGGCGCTGCAGGTTGAGCATAAGTCAGCGAAAACGCCCCTAAGCGAGCAAGGTGACGTGAAAGAGGAGGGAAGCGTACTTTGGGTACGCGACCGACGATTGAACGTCAGATTGCCGCTTAGGGGCGTTTGCAGCGTCGAGCCGTTACGGCGTTTGGTAAAACGCCGTAACTTAAACAGCCTGTGCCAGCTTCTCGGCACGCTCGGCGGCGGCGAGTGCCTCGATGACGGTGCCGAGCTGATCGCCCAGAAGGACGCCGTTGTAGGTGGAGTTGAAACCGATGCGGTGATCGGTCACGCGGTCCTGGGGCTGGTTGTAGGTACGGATCTTCTCGGAACGGTTGCCGTGGCCGATCTGGCTCTGGCGCTCGGCACCGAGCTCGGCCTGCTGCTTCTCGAGTTCCATCTCGTACAGACGGGCGCGCAGCATCTGCATGCAGACCTCGCGGTTCTGGATCTGGGAACGCTGCTCCTGCGACTGCACCACGGTGTTGGTGGGCAGGTGGGTGATGCGCACGGCGGAGTAGGTGGTGTTAACGCACTGACCGCCAGGGCCGGAGGCGCAGTAGGTGTCGATGCGCAGGTCGGACTGGTTGATCTGGACGTCGATCTCCTCGGCCTCGGGAAGTACGGCGACGGTAGCCGTGGAGGTCTGAATGCGGCCCTGGGACTCGGTCTTGGGAACGCGCTGGACGCGATGCACGCCGGACTCGAACTTCATGACGGAGTAGACGCGGTCGCCCTCGACCTTGAACTCGATGGACTTAAAGCCGCCGGCCTCGCTGGGGCTGGAATCGAGCACGGTGGTCTTCCAGCCGCGCGATTCGCAGAAGCGCTGGTACATCTTGTACAAGTCGCCGGCGAAGATGGCTGCCTCGTCGCCACCGGCGGCGGAGCGAATCTCGACGATGGTGTTCTTGTCGTCGTTGGGGTCACTCGGGATGAGCATGTACTTGATGTCTTCCTCGAGCTGGGGAAGCTTTTCCTCGTTCTCGGAGATGTCCATCTGGAGCATCTCCTTCTCGTCCGCATCGCTGGTGTCGCGGAGCATCTCCTTGGCGGCCTCGATGTCATCGAGCGCGCCGATGTACTCGCGCGAGGCAGCGATGAGGTCGGACTGGTGTGCGTACTCCTTGTTGAGACGCGTGAACTCCTTGATGTCGGAGGCGACGGCCGGGTCGGAAAGCTTCTTCTCGAGCTCCACGTAGGCCTTAATGATCTTTTCGAGCTTGTCGCGCATGGCGGGACTCCTTTATGTGCGTGAAGGCGAAAATCGGCAGAGTTGATGGGGCGCGGGGCACCGCTGCGGGGGTAAGCCCAGCTAGAACATGTCGATCTTCAGATACATGCGCATCCCTTCGCGTATGAGGTACATAGTTGCGGTCTAACCCATACATGATAGCGTGCGCAGGCATACCTGCATATAACCCGCACGGAATGCGACAAAGGGTCAGTCTCTTTCCTTGAATACAACTTCATCCGAACGCCTCCCGCATTCATCCGCACATATACGGATAAATTTGGGAATCCGATACCCTGAGGGCCGGATCGGCCGGCCCCGGGAGATCGCGGAGGACGCCATGTCCGGAAAGGGCGGGAAGGGCGCCGCGAGGGCGGTCCCGAGGACCCACGGCAGGCTCACCGGGTACGAGCGGGACACGGTCCAGAGGATGCTGAAGCGCAGGGTTCGCTCGGCCACTTCCTCGAGAGGTTCAAGGGCGTATCGACCCGCAGGCTCCACAGCTGCCTGATGTGGTTCAGATGGCTGCGCGAGGCCGCACGCGTCGGGGACAGGACGTCGCTCATGCGCGAGCAGCTCGACGACGGGCGCTACGAAAAGATCCGGAAGAAGATGATGGAGCCGGAGTACGAGTTCCATCTGGAGCCGGACGTGCAAACGGCGGGTTAACATAGCCTTTCACCAAAAAGGGCGAGCGGCCGCGCCCTGCGACCACCCGCCCTCAATCAAAGCCCTTCTCGGCCGCCGTAGCTACCGGTTCCGGCGCCGCAGGATAACGCCTGCGGCGATCAGCACCACCGCGCCGCCCGCGATGCCACCCAGGGCCATCGGCGACAAGCTGGTATCGCCCGTATACGGCAGACCCGGCTTCTCCTCCTTCGGCACCGGTGACTTGCTCGGCGGATTGGTGGGCGGCTCCGTCGGCGGGGTGGTCGGCGGCGTGTACGTGTTCTTGAACACCGGCGCCACGGCGCCGTCATAGGTTACCGTCGCCACCAGATGGCCCGCACCGTCGTCCGTCACCGTCACCGTTACCCGGTGCTCGGCCGCGTCGTACGTCACGTTCTTCTGACCGTCGTCCACCTCGGAGATGCTGTAGGCGTACGTTCCGGGCTTGTCGTACGAGATCGCCTCGAAGCCCACCGTGCCGTCCGCCGCGTTCTTTGCGGTCTGCAGCACCTTGCCGTCGGCATCCTTCAGCTGGAAGGAGAACTGCCCTTCCTTCAGGTCCTCGCCGCTCAGCACCTTGGAGGCCCCCAGCTTCACCTCAGTCGCGGCCGGCGCGTAACTGTTGCTGAACGCCACCGCATCCGCAGCCTTGCCGCCCTTGCTGTAGGCAACCTGCGCCTCCAGTGCGTGCGTCTCCGCATTCTCCGTCACCGTCACCGTCGCGGTAAAGACCGTCGTGTCGTAGGTGACGCCGTTCGCCGTCGCCCCTGCCCGCTCGGACACGGTGTAGACGTACGTCCCCACCTTGTCCAGCTGCAGCGGCGCGAAGCCGAACGTGCCGTCGGCGCCGTTCTGCACCGTCTGCACCACGTTACCGTCGGCGTCCTTCAGGTCGAAGAAGAACTCACCCTCGGCCAGGTCGCGGCCGGTCAGAGCCTTCGTTCCGGTAATCGTCGCCGTCGTTGCCGTCGGCGTGTAGGTGTTGGTGAAGGTCAGATCCGCAGCCGTCTTGTTCGCCGTCGCGGTCAGCTGGCCGCTGCCGTCATCGGTCACGTTCACCGTTACGTCCAGCACCGCATCGCTGTAAGTGATGGTGCCATCTTGGCCCGCAACCTCCTTCACCTGGTACGCATGCGAACCAGTTGCGGTGTACGAGATGGCCTTGAAGGTAAACGCTTTACCCACGTTCGTGGTCCGGTCGATCTCCTGCCCGGTGGCCACGTCAATCAGCGCGAATGTGAACTCGCCATCGGCGGGCGTCCGCGTGGTGGCCGGGTCGGCATTCTCAAGCACCTTGGTGCCAGAGATCTGGTAGGAGGTCTGACCCGGCTGGTAGCTGTTCGCAAACGTCATGGTATTGGGGGTGACGCCGTTCTCGGTGCCCTCGCTCGGTTTCACCGTAGAGCTCTCTACCACCAGCTTGCCGTCGTTGTTGTCCTTCACCACGTAGGTCAGGGTGTACGTCTTGCCGGTGTAGGTCACGCCCGGCACGCCCGGCGCGCCGTCCGTCGGCTGCACCTCACGGACCGTGAAGGGAAAGGTGCCCGCATGGTCGAAGGTCAGCTCGTTAAAGTAAACCTTGCCCTTGGCGTCGTTCTTCTGGGTCTGGAGCACCGTACCGTCAGACCCCACCAGCTCGAAGGCGAAGTCTCCCGCCTTTAGCTGATAGCTGCCGTCGTGCACGTCAACGCTCTTGGTGAGGGCGATCGCGCCGGAGTTCGTCGCCTTCGCCTTGTAGGTGTTGGTGAAGGTGGGCTTCGTGGCGTCCGCGCCGTCGTAGGCGACGCTCGCCTGCAGCGTGCCGGCATTGTCCACAACCGTCACCACGGCATGATGCACCGCGTCGTCGTAGGTCACGTAGGCCAGATCACCCTTCCGCTCCACGATAGTGTACTCGTACGTGCCCGGCTTCGCGTAGGAGAAGGCGTCGAAGTTAACACTTCCGTCCGCGCCGTTGGTCGCGGTCCGGACGGGCTTGGCCCCGGCAAGCTGCTCAGCAGTCATTTTGCCCTCGTACACATCGAAGGTGAACTCGCCGTCCTTGGGGACGATCGGCGTGTTGTCGTCCTTCTTCACATAGCTCTTCTGCGCACCGAGGGCCAGACCGGTCGCGGCCGGCTGGTAGGTGTTGGTGAAGGTATCCGAGCCGGATGCGCTCGTCACGATCGCCTTCGCATTCAGTGCTCCGTTCCCGCCGTCTGTGACCGTCACCGTATAGGTGAGGGCATGATTGTCATAGACCATGCCCGGCTCCGCGCCCGGCTGCTCCACGATGGTGTAGGTGAAGTCCTTGCTCGCGGCGCCGTCCAAGTCGGAGAGCTGGAACTCGCGCGTGAAGCAGACCTTGCCGTTTGCATCGTTCTTCGCGGTGGCGATCACGTTGCCGGCAGCGTCCTTCAGGTCGAAGGTGAACTCGCCGTCCGCAGGCTTCGTCGTGTGATCGAAGCCGTCCGCAACCTTGATGGTCTTGGTCGCCGTCAGCGCCACGGATCCCTTTGCGGTGTAGGTGTTGTTGAAGGTGGGAGCCGTAGCGGTACCGTCATAGGTGACGGTCACCTTCGTCTTGTTGTTGTCGTCCTGGTTCTGCTCTACCTTGACGTAGACCTTGACTTTCTTGGCGTCGTAGGCCACGCCGTCGACGGACTGGCCGGCCTTCTCCTCCTTGAGCGTGTAGTCGTACTCGCCCAGGTTCAGGCCCTTGACGGTCAGCTTGACCTTGCCATTCTTATCGTTGGTGCCGCGAGCGTCCTCATTGCCGTCCTGGTCGTACAAGCCGAAGGTGAACGCATCGGCCGTCAGGTCCTTGCCCGCGAGAACTTTCGTGGCCTCAACGGTGACGTCCGCCGTCGGCTTCGTGTTGGTGAAGGTCGGCACGGCCTTCTCACCGTCGTAGGTGACGGTCGCCTTCAGCTCGCCCTTTTCGTCGGTGACCTTGACGTGGACCTTCACGCCCTTCGCGTCGTAGACGACGGTCGAGTCGGCGCCCTTCACCTCCTTGATGGTGTAGTCGTGGTCGCCCGGCGTAGCGTAGTCGATGGCTGCAAAGGCGACCTTGCCGTCCTTCTCGTTTTGGACAGTCTGGACCACGCTGCCGTCCTTGTCGAGCAGCTGGAACGTGAAGTCACTCCCCGCGAGCTCACCGCCCGTGAAGCGCTTCGTCGCCTTGAGCGTTACCGAGGTCTCCTTCGGGTGGTACGTGTTCGTGAAGGTCTTGTCTCCACTCGTTACCTGCGGTGTGGCCGTCAGCGTACCGGCGCCATCGTCTGTGACCGTCACCGTATAGGTGAGGGTATGGTTGTCATAGACCATGCCGGCCTCCGCGCCCGTCTTCTCCGCGATGGTGTAGGCGAAGTCCTTGCTCGCGGCGCCGCCCAGGTCGGCGAGCTCGAAGTCGCGCGTGAACTTCACCGTGCCATCGGCCTCGTTCTTCGCGGTGTCGAGCACCTTGCCGTCGGCGTCCTTCAGCTCGAACGTGTATTCGCCGCCCTTCAGCTTGGTGTCGTGCGTGAAGCCCGGCGCGACCGCAACGACCTTGGTCGCCGTCAGCTCCACGGATCCCTTTGCGGTGTAGGTGTTCGTGAAGGTGGGGGCATCGGCCTTGTCACCATCGTAGGCAACGGCGGCGTCCAGCTTGCCAGCTTTGTCCATGACCTTCACCGCGGCATGGTGCACCGCGTCGTCGAAGGTCACGTGAGACAGGTCGCCCTTCTTCTCCACGATGGTGTACTTGTACTCGCCGGCCTTGGTGTAGTTGATGGCCGGGAAGGTGACGGTGCCGTCCTCGCCGTTCTTGGCGCTCCGGATGGGTTGCTTGCCCTTCAGCTGCTCGGCCGTCAGATCGCCCTCGTACAGGTCGAAGGCGAACTCGCCGCCCTTGAGCGCAGCCGGCGTGCTGTTGGACTTCACATAGGCCTTCTTCGCCGCGAGCGTCACCGAGGTCTCGGCGGGCTGATACGTGTTCTTGAAGGTCGGGATATCGTTCTTGCCGTCGTAAGTGACGGTCGCCTTCGCCTTGTCGCCCTCCGCCTTCACCGAGACGTGAACCCTCACCTCCGTGGAATCGTAGGTGATGGTCGAATCGCTGCCAGCGACCTCCTTGAGCGTGTAGTCGTACTCGCCCAGGTTCAGGCCCTTGACGGTCAGCTTGACCTTGCCGTCCCGGTCGTTGGCGCCCTTGGCGACCTCGTTGCCGGCCTGGTCGTACAGGCCGAAGGCGAACGCGCCGTCCGTCAGCGCCTTGCCCGTGAGGGTCTTCGTTGCCTCGACGGTAACGTCCGTCGTCGGCTTCGAGTTGGTGAAGGTCGGAACGGCCTCATCGCCGCCGTAGGTGGCGGTTGCGCCCAGCGTGCCGTTCTTGTTATCGGTGACGCTGACCTTGACCTTCACTTCCTGACCGTCGTAGACGACGGTCGGGTCGGCGCCCTTCACCTCCTTGATGGTGTAGTCGTAGTCACCGGCCTCGGTGTAGTTGATGGGCTGGAAGGTAATGTTGCCGTTCTCGTCGTTCGTGACGGTCTCAAGGGGCGTGCCTTCCGCCTTGTCACCCTTGTACAGAGCAAACGAGAAATCGTTCCCCGCGAGCGCACCGCCCGTAAAGTGCTTCTTCGCCGCCAGGGTCACGGAACCCTTCGCAGCATAGCTGTTGGTAAAGGTGGCGAGGTTCACCTTGCCTTTCTTGACCTCAAGCGTCTCGCTCTTGTCATCGCCGTCCTTTTCCATCGCCACGCCTGTGACAGTCAGCTTGGCATTCTTGTCCTCAACCTTCACCGTGACGGTGTAGGTGGAATCGTCCATCGTCCAACCAGCGTTCTGCACACCAGTCGTATTAGGATCGTCATCTTCCCCGTGGGCCTCGGTGAGCGTAAACGTGTAGTCGCCTGCCTTGTTGAATGTCATGTCGGAGAAGTTGAGGGGCTGACCGTCCTTGCCGGTGATCTCCCCCTTCGTGGTCTTGGACTCCGAGGGTGTGTCACCCTTTAGACCGTCATCCTCCAGATCGCCGGCGTCAATCTTATCCTTCGTCTTCGACGTGGCAGCCAGCGTGAACGAGAACTTCTTGTCCGTCCTCTCGGTGCCGGAGATCTTCTTCGTTACCTGTGGGGTCAGTTTGTCGCTGGCTTCCGCCGTGTAAGTGTTGGTAAACACCAGCTTGTTGGCTTCGGCCAACGTGCCGCCGGTATTTTGCTTCGCGATCTTACCGGTGACGCTATCGCCTGCGTCCTTCAGATCCGTGGCACCCTGCTTGCGGCCGGTCAGCTTATAGCCCGCGGGCATCTGGTCTGCGCCGGTCAGCTCCTGCACCGTGTACTCGTCGCCCTCGCTAAGACCGTACACGCGAATCGTCTCGTCGGCCTTGATGGTTTGCGAATAGCCGTTCGTCAGGTTGAACACGTTGCCGACCCGCCGCTCGCCCGCAGTCCCCGCCTTCTCGAACACCGCGGCCTTGTACGTCTTCCCCGCGGGCACGGTGAAATTGAAGGTGAACCCCGCGTCCTTATTGCCCGTCAGGCCATCGGGCACGTCAACCTTCTTCGTCACCTCGAGGCTCGCCTCGCGTTCGTTCGCCACGCGCACGCAGGTGGCGCCCGTGAACAGGGCATTCAGGTTCATGTCGCCCAGATCGGCGCGGGCGCCCTTCGCATTAGTGACACCAGGTTCATCCTGCGTGATGCCCATACGTATCCAGCCCGTCTCGGTCTCCAGGCGGTAGGGTTCGCCCGCCTTGGTGGGCCCATACTGGTAGATACGTCCGTTGGCGCCGTACTTGAGGTGTACCGTGTCGCCGGCACCGGCGGAATCGACATCGCTCCACGAAAGATTACCGCCATCGGTCACGCCATCCGATGTCTGCCGCATACCCTTGATCCACGTGAGTGTGTTGTCGATGTCGCGCTCTGCGCCAAACTGGCCCAGACTCTTCATAAGCGTGCCCGGCCCCACGAACGTCGAGACGCCGTCATCGGCCGTACCAGCATCGGCATGGACGCCGTAATCGTCCACAATCACCTTGGTGAGCGTGTCGTTAAGCAGGAAGCCCTTGGGCGCCGAGACCTCCTTTAGGAAGTAGGCGCCCTTCACGAGCGGCTTGTTGCCGTCGCTCGTACACGGGAATATGCCCGCCCCTTCGAGCTGGATCGGGTTGCTGACCTGCCCCGTCGTCAAGGTGTCGTAGGGGATCTGGTCGCCGTTGAGCACGACTTTGCCGTTCGCGTCTGTTGTCACCTGACCGTCCGTGTACAAGCCGAACTTCGCACCGTCTACGGGGTTGCCCTCGGTATCGGTCTTCTGCACGAACAGGCGGTTCTGGATGTTCGTGACGAGCAGGCTCGTGGCGAACTGCCGCTTAAAGTTCACCTGGTCACCGGGGAGGTCATCACTGAACACATGGACCGTGTTGTCCGTATTCGCGTCGGCGATGGAGCTCGCCGTTGTGTAGTAGATGGCCACCGCGTACTCGGCATTCTTGCGGGCATCACCGCTCAGCAAGTAGTAGTACTTGGAGATGTCACCGGGCAGATACGGAATCTCTACCTGGTACTGGCCGCTAGTGTTGAGCGTGAAGGCGTACAGGTCCTTCTTCGCCGCCTCGATGGCGCCGGCCATGCCCTGGGCGCCGGCGAGGGTATACCCCTTCGTCGGGTCGCCCGACACGGCGTGCCAGGCGTTCTTGCTTTTATCGCGCTTGAAAACTACTGCGAACAGGGTGCCGCGCTTCATATCAACAGTATTGTCTGGCTTCATCGAGTCATCGTCCGCCTGGTACACGGTCGACGGCGCGGTGATGGTCTCCTTCGAGCCGGCGAACGCACCGCTCTGCCAAACGGAGCTGTCCGCGTCCATACCGCCGCGGTTGATGATGACGCCGCCCGCGCCGTTCTCGTCGCTCGCGGGCACGTACTCGAACTGCATGCTACCGTCCGTTGCCGTGAGGCTCGAGCGGTGACCTTCGGGCACCTTTGTTTCCTTCAGGAGGTAGTACCGGCAATTATGGTCTTTACTATAAAGGTCATCGAAGTTGATAACGCCGTTGTCCACTTTATTCGTGAGCGTCAGTTGTCCATTCGCGTCCGTGGTGCCGGAGCCAAGTAGTTTTTCCGAATTAGTAGTCGTGTCAGCGAAGCTCTTGTCTGTCTTGTACAGCTCGAACTGAGCGCCTTCCACCAGACCGCCATCCTGGTCGAACTTGATAATGTCGGACTCGGGAACCGTCACGAGGTTGTACTTGAGCTTCATGTTGGAGTCGGTGGCGCCACGCTCCAAGTAGAAGAACTTGAGCGTGTGGCTGGTATCGTTAGCGAAGGTGTTGCCAGTGAAGCCCGAAGTGCCCCGCCCCGCTTCCTGGAACTTTCTTAACAGCGTGCCGTTTGGGGAATCGTTAACCTTAATCTGGCCCGTTTGGAAGTCAATGGTCAGCTTAGCACTGGTGTGGATGCCGCCAATGTCGCCCACGAGGACATCGTCAATGAACACCCAGACGTCGTCGTCGCCGGCGAACTCAAAGGTCATGGGATCGCCAGCGTTCGTTTTGCCATCCGTCGGCTGCACGAAGCGCGATGACATGGAGAGGCCGAAATAATGGTTGAGGGGTTTGCCATCGTTATAATTCGAGTCGCCGTTGTTCGACGACGTAATGCCGTTCCGGACGAGGCGGCCGTTCTCCTCCTTGAATACCTTATCGGCCGCATCGAAGGGGAAGAACTGGCCTCCATTTTGAGAGCCAGCCCCCGCTTGCCCAACGCCGGCGACTTCGTAGACATCAAATGCATTCTTATTGACGTTGTACGCCGCGTAGTTCTTCGAGCTGTCATACTCGTAGTAGCCGCCCTTGGCCTGCAACAGACCCGTCACGCCCATATGGGATATCTTGCCCGTCTGGGCGGAGGAATCAAACAGGTAGCCGAGGGATTCTCCGCCCCAGCTGTCGGTGAGTTTCGGGTAACCGCCGGTAAGAACGTTGTTCACGATACCGGAGCGAGGAGAGGAGCCGCCCGTATACCGGTTGAGATCCTCACTGGCTCCCTGATCCTTGAACTTGAAGCGGTGGCCCTTGTTGATGCCGTCGGATCCACTGACCGACAGGTGATCCTCCGAATTCACCCAGTAATCAAACAGGTTGATTGTTGTCCCCGAAGGCGAAATCGTCGGAACCATGTGGTTCGGAAACGGAACCGTATGGTCCGAAACCTTCGCCTCCGCGCGGGTCGGCAGGAAGAAACTCGCCGTCAGCGCGATGGCGAGGGCCAGAACAATCGCATATGGCGAGACCGGGCGCAGCCCGCGACGACGGTCATAAGACATGACGGACCACCGCTCGCGCGGCCGATGTCCACCAGGAAGTTCCCTGCTTAGACCCCCACCCCGCTAGCATTATTCACGAGTAGAGACGTCGTCTCTCTGAGCTCCTGCATAATTTCCTCCCCAGCCACACGGTGACCTGCCTGGGCACCCCCCGGAGGGCCGAGGCAGTCTGACACATGCCCGCAGTCGTTCAAGAAATACCAACCCCAGCATATGCTTCTGAAGATATTATAGTCTTTTTATATAACAGTTTTTATCTCATTACCGATGAAACCGGTTGCCAGTTGCCGGCTCAATCCCTTTGTCGCATTCTAGAGCGTGTGGAGCAGGGCGATGAGGAAGCGGATGCCTTGGAGGTAGGCGCGACGGGTGATGCGCTCGTTGGTGCCGTGGACGCCGCGGTCGCATTCGTCATCGTCGACCACAAAGGCGGAGAAGCGGATGCACTCGTGGCAAATGCGCTGGTAGTTGGCGGCGTCGGTTGCACCAATCACGGTCGAGGGCACGATGCTCATCGGCTCTTGGCCCACCGCAGACGATCCGTTTTCCTCCGTCCCCCTGGGATCACGGAAATAGCGGGTGGCAATGGCGCGAACGGCCTCGAGCCCCGGACCGCCCACGCGCGGGGACGGCGAGGGCTCGGAGCTGCCG
>JABLTK010118330.1_pt1 | contig 11726 bp, 9 predicted proteins | sample 7160131 | NCBI WGS metagenome assembly JABLTK01 (sample SAMN14651221, study PRJNA627086) | human gut metagenome | isolation source: feces | host: Homo sapiens
TAAATATCCGCCACACTGAGTCAAATGTGGCGGATATCTATAAACTTATTTAGATTTTTTACTTGTCTACTTGACAGGGGGCTGATCATCATAGTGAGTGCTTTTTTTATCTTAGTTTATCATGAAATCAAGTCTTTCAATTCTATTCTTTACCAGTCAGAACCCCAATCGTCGGAGCCGGAGTCCCAGCTGCTGTCGGAATCCCAACTGCTATCGGAGTCCCAGCTGCTGTCGGAATCCCAGGTGTCGTCGTCATCATACGAAGGGTCGTAGTAAGGCGAATCGTCGAAGTCATCATAATCAGCGCTGCTGTCATAAGAGTTGGAATCATAATAGGAAGAATAATCATCATTCATCCAGTCGGCAACCGTAGTAGCAGTCCAGGCGTCGTTCATCCATTCATACCAGCTGCCGTGATAGTAATAATAATTGTTGTTGCCGTAGGTGTAGTAACCGGTTCTGGGTCCGGAACCGCCGCAATTAAATAGGGAGGGCATTGCCAGCTGCACAACTACAATCAGGATAATAATCGTAATAATGTTTTGAAGTTTGTTTTTTCGGGTCGGTTCATTGCTGCTCCGGTTGCCGGAAGTATTCCCCTGCGGACGCGGCTGGCCTGCCTGACGGGCTTTCTGGTCGGCAACGCGTTCTTTCATTTTCATATAAAGCTCGTTTACCGCATAGGCTTCATCGCTGCCCTTGTAGCGGACCGCACGGCTGCCGTCGGCTTTGTTTTTGTAAACCACAAAAGTGCCGTCGTCCGGGTCCTTGTAAATACCGAAGGCCTTCGGACCTCTGTAATCCTCGCCGATAAAAGTACGCATGTCGGCAAGCGGCAGATTCATTGCCTTAGCCCATGCCTTCAGTTCTTCGATCGTTTTAGGAACCTTGTCTGACTGTCTCACGTAGTGGCTGTTGGTTGCTCCGCAGTTCGGACAGGTTTCGTCAAAATCATTAATCCAACTATCACAATAATCACATTTAATTTTCACAGTTTTCCCCCTCTGCATCTTATGTTGAAATGTCAGCTGTATCGCATAGTAAAATATATTCTCAAAATGAGACTGCAAATACAAATAATGTACTTAGTATAAGGCAAAAGGATGACCATCGTCAACGGCAGCCTGCCATTTTCCCAAAATTATATGAAAATTCATCAAGACCCGACCGAAAAACGTTTTCACCTCACTCTGCCACATGAAATTCAAAGGTTATCCCGTCAAATGCGTACCCCCCACTCTGCCACACGAAATTCAAAGGTTATCCCGTCAAATGCGTACCCACCACTCTGTCACACGAAATTCAAAGGTTATCCCGTCAAATGCGTACCCCCACTCTGTCACATGGATTTTACATGGGATTTACGGCAGCGTGATAGCGGAAGCCGGCAAGAAGCATTATGATTCCGATGTACACAAAAGAAGATGAAAGCAAAAATTATTACGTGCAAAATGTGCGTAAAAGCAAAATCATTACGCGCGAAATGTGCGTAAAAAGCAGAAAAGAGGATAACTATGAAAAAGAAAAAATTAATCGCAATGCTTATCGCCGCTGCAATGGTATTGTCACTGGCAGCCTGCGGAAACACAAACAATCAGGAGAACAAGGCGGCAGCAAATACTTCCACCGCCGCTTCCGGGGAGAGCGCTCAGGAGAGTACGGAGAGTAAGGAAAGTGTGGCAAATGATACAAAGGATGCCACTGCAGACGACAGCGCTGCCGATGCAGCGGAAAAACCGGTGCAGACCAAGCCCTTAGTGGTTTACTTAAATGACTTTGATGCTGTAATCGGTGATATGTTTAAGGAAGCAACCGGTTATGATGTAGAGGTAGTTGTCGGAAACGGTGCAGAAACTATGTCCCGTATCGCTGCCGAAAAAGGCAATCCCCAGTGGGACGTTGTATGGATTGACTCCATGTATGATGTATACAATTTGTCCGCAGACGGCGAGCTTGTAACTGACTGGGAGCCGGAAAATGCCGCAAACTTAACCGACTTTTCCAAGGGTCTGGTACCGGATAACAAGTGCATGTACCCCACTGATATCCATGCGGCAGGTGTTCTGGTTTACCGCAATGACGTGTGGAGCGAAGCAGACGCACCCAAGACTTTCGATGATTTAACCGGCGCAAAATATAAAGATGCCGTTGGTATGGCAGACCCCGGTGTGGCAGCGCCCGCGTATCCTCTGGCAGCTTATTTCATGGATAAAAAAGGACTGGATGCCGGAAAAGAATACTTTACCACCCTGTTCGACAACGGTCTGAAGGTATTCCCCAAGAATCCCCAGGTTGTGCAGGCTCTGGCAGGCGGAGACATCTCCATTGCCATGCTGCAGGAAACCAATGCTTACGATATGGTAGCAAGCGGCGAACCCGTCTCCATTATCTGGCCCGAGGAAGGCGCTCCCGGATCTACCCGTGTGGCAGCCATCAGCTCATCAACCGAGCAGCTGGAAATCGCCAAGATTTTCGTAAACTTCTTACTGGATGCCAAGACCCAGCAGCAGCTTGTAGATACCGGCGACGAAGGATATTTTGAACCCTCCGTAGAAGGCGTTACCTTAAAGGCAGAGCGTGATGCCAACGCAATCTTAGCCGTTGCAGACGAAGTATTCGGTGCGGAAAACGAAGCCGACATCAAGGCATGGTTTGCAGATATGTCCGCGAAGTAGGAGAAAACATGAAGAGTAAAGACAATGCCGCAGGCATAGGAATACTCGGACTTCTGATTTTATTAGTACTGTTGCCTCTGGTGACAGTACTATTTCAGGTTATATGCCCGGGACTTTCCATCGATAAATTCAATTTGTCCAATCTGGTACTCGTACTGGATGTATTTAAAAGACCGCTGTGGAAAAAAGCATTTTTGAACTCCTTCTTTTTAAGCTGCGGCACCACGGCGCTGGGTCTTATTCTGGCAGCCGTACTGGCTCATTTCCGGGTAAATTATAAATTCGCGTGCGCAAAACTTCTGGACTTTACAGCATGGGTGCTGATGATAATTCCTTCCTTTATACTGGCGCAGGGCTGGGTGTATTTTTCCTCCGGCAACGGAATTGCCAGTGCGTGGCTGGGCATAAAAGGAGTCGGCTCCTTTGTTTTCAGCTACTGGGGATTGGTGTGTGTAATGGTTCTTTGCAAATTTCCCCTTGCCTATGTGACCATCAAAACTTCCATGGAGTGGTATCCGTCCCGCCTGATGCATGCGGCGCGGATGAACGGGGCATCGGCATTCCGGGCATGGAAAAATGTGCAGCTCCCCCTCTGTATTCCCGCTTACTGCTCGGCGGCAATGTTGATTTTCATGGACACAGTGGGCGATTACGGCATGTCCTCCACCATAACGGCGGTTTATTCCTTCCCCACACTGCCATACACCATTTACAGCGCCATCTGCTCCTCACCGGTGCGTTTTGACATGGCGGGCGTGCTTTCCCTGTACCTGATGGTCATGATTGTAATCGCTATGGCGGTGCAGTACGGCGCCATGGGAAAGAAAAAATTTGATTTCTTAGATAACGGCACGGAGCGTGTGATGGCGGTTTCTCCGAAAAAACCGGTGCAGGTTTTACTTACAGCCGCAACGGTGCTGTTCTGTCTGATAGCACTGGGAATACCGGTAGGCTCCGAACTGATTATGTCCTTTTCCGGCTCCGTCAGCGTGCAGAAATTTACCTTTACTCTGGATAATTATAAGGAAGTGCTATCCTCTGCGGGCAGCATGGTAAGCGGCATCAAGCATTCTCTGGGGTTGGCGGGAATATCCGCAGTGTTTGGCATCCTGATTGGATTTTGCGTGGCGTATGTGCTTACATATTCCCGTTTTAAGCTGAAAAAACTGATTGATATGCTGACGCTTGTGGCAATGGCGGTGCCGGGCGTGGTGCTGGGCATCGGTTATATTTTCGTATGGAACCAGAAATGGCTGACAAAAGTGGGACTGCATTTGTACGGAACGCCGTCTATTTTAGTACTTGCCAGCGTGGCGGCAGCCATTCCCATGATAAACCGCGTGCTGATGGGCGGCATGGCAAAAATCCCCGGCAGCCTGCTTACGGCAGCACAGATGCAGGGAGCCGGCTTTTTCCGTAAAATCCGTACCATTCTTTTGCCGCTTCTGCACAACAGCAGTGTTTCGGCGGTACTTGCGGCATTCGGAGGCAGTGTGTTTAACCTTGCCATCACTACCATTCTGTATCCGCCAAATTACAGTACGCTGCCGGTTTACATCAGCGACTCCTACAACGATTTGAAGTTCGGCTACGCGGCAGCAGCCACCATGGTGGGCGGCGCCTTTATCGTGGGCATCATGATGCTTTTGGAAGTGGTGCTGAACGCCGGCTACCGGAAAAAGCAGGGACATTAAGAAGAAAGTGGTTACAAATTATGGAAACGATTTTGGAACTGAAAGATGTAAAGAAGAATTACGGTAAGAAGGAAATCTTAAAAGGCATCAACCTGACGGTGCAGGAAGGGGAGATTATCAGTGTGCTCGGCCCTTCCGGCTGCGGTAAGTCTACCTTATTAAATATCATTGCCGGCATTCTGCCCCTGAACGCAGGGCAGATATTTGTCCGGGGTAAAGAAATGTCATCTCCACACAGGGTGGTGCCTATCGAACAGCGTGACATGAACATGGTGTTTCAGGATTTTGCCCTCTGGCCGCATATGAAGGCACGGGACAACATTATTTACGGATTGAAGGTGCGCAAAACGGACAAGGCGCAGATGCAGGAAAAACTTCAAGAGGTGGAAACACTGCTGCATCTGGAAGGACTATTAGACCAGTATCCGGCAGAACTTTCCGGCGGACAGCAGCAGCGCGTGGCAATCGCCAGGGCGCTTATCACCAACCCGTCCATTATTCTGCTGGACGAACCGCTCTGCAATCTGGACGTGCAGCTTCGTATTGAAATGAGAACGGAAATGGCACAGCTTTTCCGCCAGTTAAAGACCACGGTATTCCACGTTACCCACGACCCGTCCGAAGCATTCGCCATGGCGGACCGCATTATCGTGATGAACCAGGGTGTGATTGACCAGATTGCCACCCCGGCGGAATGTTACGAAAGCCCCCGCACCATCACGGTAGCGGGACTTTTAGGCGCCGGAAACTGCGTGCATGGCGCAGTGATGGAAGGGCCCGCGGAAGCAGACGATGCAGAAGTTGGAAGTGCAGAGCAGGCAGCAGATGGCAGCGACAGGGAAAACCGTGCCGTTGTCAGCGTGCAAAACCGGAAGCTTGTCTGTAAAAGTTTTCAAAATGTTAAAAAAGGGCAAAAAATGCTCTTGAAATTTCGCCCGGAAGAATGTATTTTTGTAGAAAAAGAATGTAAAAATGCTATTCCGGTGCGAGTGGTGATGTCCTCATTTGAAGGCGGCCAGTACCGGGTTAAGGTGGAAACAGATGGCGGCGATACCTTCTGCCTGCTTCATCCTACGTTTTTGAAGGAGCAGCAGACGGGATACGCCCAAATCCTTCCGGAAAGGTTGTATGCTTATGAGGAAATTTCTGGCTAAGGGCGGTTACGGAGAACATGGACGGAGCTGCTTTTTAACGGAATACGGTACAGAAGGTCGTTTTTATATGGTGGATTGCGGTATTATGGACAGCGACAGCAATCCCTATCCCGATGTGACGGAGGAGGAACTTGCCAAAACGGATTACGTTTTTCTGACGCACAGTCACAAAGACCATAGCGGTGCATTCATGCACTTTGTGGAAAAAGGTTTCCGGGGGACACTGGTTACCTCTGCCATGGCGTTTGAACTCTCAGATATAACCTATGACAAGGTTGTCATTTTATCGTTGGATATGGAGCAGCCGGTGGCTTTCCGGCAGCAGGACTTGCAGGTTTCCTTCGGCAGAACCGGCCACTGCATGGGCGGCCTGTGGTTTCTCATCACGGATGCACTGGGCACCTGCTTTTTCAGCGGAGACTATCAGGAAGATACCCTTGCTTATGCCTGCGATGCGGCAAGAGGAATGAAAGCGGAGCTTGCCATTGTGGATTGTGCCCATTATGAAACGGACAAGAGTGCCGCCGAACTTCGTGAGGACATGCTCGCACAGACGGATAAATACCTGCAGGAGGCGAGACGGGTCATTTTCCCGGTACCCAAATACGGCCGCGGCATGGAGATGTTCGCCTTGCTGGAAAAGGAATTTCCGGATAAAAAAGTCATGGTGGATGCTGCCTTCGTAAGAGAAAGCCTGCGCTGCCTGAAGGACAGAGCCTGGTTCTGCGAGGATACCTACGACAAATTATGTGAATTACTGGAGCGGCTTTCCGGGGAATGTGTGGATTTCTCCAGAGAGGATGTCGTACAGCCGGATTATGATATTCTGCTGCTTGCGGACACGCACCTTTTGAAGCCTTACAACACTGCTTTCGTGGAAAAGGAAGTAGCCGCCGGAGCAAGAGTAATCGTTACCGGCAGGGTCAGACCCGGCAAACTGCCGGAAAAACTGCTCGCCGAAGGAAAAGCAGCCAAATTCCTATATCCCCACCACCAGAGCAGAGGCGACCTGCTCCGCGTGGCAGAAAACAACGACTTTACCGTCGTCCTGCCTTACCACAATGAGGTAAAAGAAGTGCTGGTGAAGTAAAGAGAAGTAAAAAGAGAGGCTTAAGCCGGTATGACAGAAATGTTGTACCGGTTTTTTGATTTTAAATTATACTCTGTTATTGTATGGCTTTTTTTGTCGGATTATGCGATAAGTCGGAATATATAAAATTAGGTTGAAAATTGACGGAAAATGTAGGATATGGTAATGTAATAATAAGTGAGTAAGTCATGGCAACATGCAATAAAAAGAATAAATGTTGAAAAATGATTACAAAGACCGATTTATGGGACAAGTGATGAGTATACTGGGAGAGAAGGGAAACCGAAAAGAGAAGCATGGCGAAGAGATCGCCTACATGAGCAGATTGGGAGACATGATTATGGCAGAGAATAGAAGAAAATTGACACAGGATGAAATGGATTTGAACACGGGAGCAATGGCTTATCAGCAAGGAGATTATAAAACCGCCATTACCTATTACACTAAAGCCGCAGAAGCGGGGAACGTGATTGCTCTCAGCAACCTGGGCTACTGCTACTATTACGGCAGGAGTATTCCGGTGGACAAAGTAAAGGCAAAGGAATGCTGGGAAAGGGCATCTATTTTTGGTGATATTGCTGCTGTATACAAGCTGGGTGATATGTATCGGAACGGCGATCTAAAGGAAAATATTGCCTATTCCCATGCTCTTTACCGGAGAGCCTTTGAAATGGCACTGGAATCGGAAGATATCTATGTCTGCCCGGATGCTTATCTGCGCATGCTCCGCCATTATCCGGAGGAAATCGATCATTATGCAGACAGGCAGACCATTGTCGAAGACTGTGTTTCCATGTTAAAGAAGCGTATCAAGGACGGTGACCGTTATTCCGACAAGCTGTTAAAAGAAGCGGAAGATTTCCTTCAGAAAATCCATTCTACAGCACCCAAGGATGCAGATATGACACCGGAGTTTGTTCACGGAAAAAATATACCCGACAGCCTGCAGGTAAAAGAGAGTTTCTTCTCAGACGGCAGGAGCTATCTGGCTGAAATGTGGTGCCTGGAACAGACAACTAACGTAACCTACTATTTCCCCGTAGACGATACAATGGGTGGTAAAATCCCCAATGACAGTGGAGCAATCGAGGACTACCTGATCCGCCAGAAGAAATTAGTAGCCGGGGAATCCCACCCTCTGGGCATTCAGATCATAGAAAGATACGGATGCCGGATTTATTCCGTGACGGTATGCGTGGGCTGCGACGATGAGGTGTTCTGTGAGGCGTATTTGTAGGGGGAGAAAGGTGCGTAAATGGACTTAGGACATGGATTTGTAAAGGGAAGAAATACGGTAAGTAAGCAGAAAGTATGCTATTGGAAACATACACGGGAAGACATAACATGGAAAGCATTTCTGTGGTACATTGCTGAATATATAGAAATTGAGAATTATGGCGAAGATTGGGGAAATGTCTATATTTGGACTGAAAAACAACGCGAATTGTTTTATAAAAAGGTGTTGGAATATGATGAGGAAAATGGGAAACATAATTATGAAATAGATAAGACGAATGAACTTTGGAAAGACCATAAAAGGAATGCTGAAAAAAATAATGAAATTTTGCAGAGATTATGTGACGAATGATAAAAAAAAGTCTTTTGAGTGCCTTAAATTGAAAAAAATTTTTTTTCGTGATACGCTTAATCTATATTTGCTAATCGAACAACGGAGGAACAGTAATGGTTGACACAAAAAAAGAACAGGAACGTGATGAACTGCATCGTGCAATTTGGGCGATTGCAGATGAACTGCGTGGAGCAGTGGATGGATGGGACTTTAAGAACTATGTTCTTGGCACAATGTTCTATCGTTACATTTCTGAAAATCTGTGTAGCTACATAAATAGTGGAGAAGCGGATGCCGGCAATGCTGATTTTGACTTTGCAAGGATGTCGGATGAGGAGGCAGAAGAAGCAAGAGAAGGATTGGTGGAGGAAAAAGGATTTTTTATTCTGCCAAGCGAGCTTTTCTGCAATGTTCGTGCCAATGCTGCGAATGATGAAAACTTAAATGAAACACTGGAGCAAGTATTCCGTCACATTGAGGAATCTGCGAAAGGCAGCGAAGCAGAGAGCGACTTTGCCGGATTGTTTGATGATTATGATGTAAACAGCAATAAGTTAGGATCTACGGTTGCAAAGCGTAATGAAAAGCTTGTAAAACTGCTGAATGGCGTAGGGGAAATGAACCTTGGGGATGTGAAAGACCATTCTATTGATGCATTTGGTGATGCATATGAATACCTTATGACCATGTACGCATCAAATGCTGGAAAATCTGGTGGAGAGTTTTTTACTCCGGCAGATGTGTCCGAACTGCTTACAAGGCTTGGCACTGTAGGAAAAACGGAAATCAATAAAGTATATGATCCGGCCTGCGGTTCCGGTTCATTACTTTTGAAGGCTGAGAAAATCCTTGGAAAGGATGCCATCCGTAATGGCTTTTATGGACAGGAGATCAATATCACAACCTACAACCTGTGCCGTATTAATATGTTCCTGCATGATGTGGGATTTGACAAATTTGATATAGCCTGTGAAGATACTTTGCTTAGTCCGCAGCACTGGGATGATGAACCATTTGAGCTGATTGTATCAAATCCTCCGTATTCTATTAAATGGGCAGGAGACGAAAATCCCCTGCTGATTAATGACCCTCGTTTTGCTCCGGCAGGAGTTTTGGCACCGAAGAGTAAAGCGGATATGGCGTTTATTATGCACAGCCTGTCATGGCTTGCGTCTAACGGAACGGCGGCTATCGTATGTTTTCCGGGTATCATGTATCGTGGTGGTGCAGAGCAGAAAATCCGTAAATATCTGGTAGACAATAACTATGTGGATTGTATTATTCAGTTGCCGAGTAACCTGTTCTTTGGCACTTCGATTGCTACCTGTATTATGGTAATGAAAAAGAATAAGACAGACAATAAAACATTGTTTATTGATGCTACAAGCGAGTGCGTGAAAGTTACAAACAATAATAAACTGACACCAGAGAATATTGACCATATTGTGGATGTGTTTGCAAAACGGGAAGAAGTAGAACATTTTTCTCATCTGGCAAGCTATGAAGAAGTATCCGGCAATGATTACAATTTATCTGTTTCCACCTATGTTGAAGCGGAAGATACTAAAGAGAAAATTGACATTGTAAAACTGAATGCGGAAATCAAAGAAATTGTTGCTCGTGAGCAGGTACTTCGTGATGAGATTGATAAGATCATTGCAGAAATTGAGGTGTAAATGGTAATTCGATTGGTTCAAGATATAAGAAAGGCATTGGAAAATGAACTATATTTTGTAGCATTAAGTTCTGCACTCACCTTACCAGATATATGCGGTAGGGTTGCATATCCTGCTGAGCGAAGCAGTAGAAAACGATACATTTTATGGTATGACGAAGAAATAGGTAAATATGAAAAGAATCCAGAAGACAAAGATGATATGCCGTACTTGTCGGGAGAGATAATTTATAGTTTACGCTGTTCATTGTTACACGAAGGAAATCCAAATTTGAAAAATAACAGTTTACGAACTAATCAACCTATAGATCATTTTTCGTTGGTTATTGAAAAAGCTAAACGGTTTGAGATTTATTCAGACGCCAGCACTATAACTCCATTTGGAAATGAACAGAGACGTGAATATAGGATGAATGTTAGAAGAATATGCATGATTTTATGTAATGTAGTAGAAACCTATTATAAAGAGAATAGAGATAAATTTCATTTCAATTATGAAATTATTGACTGGGACGAGGTTACGTCACACTTGCCTCCAATAGACATGGAGAAAGTCTTTGTAGAGCTGGCTAAAAGTGATAATGAATTTTATCAAGGAAGGAAAATGGGCGAAAATGAATAGAATAAATGAATTAATAAAAGAATATTGCCCAGATGGTGTGGAAATACGTTGCCTTGAGGATTGTTGCAATTTGCTTGATAAAAATCGTAAACCAATAGCAAAAGCATCTCGCGAAACTGGGGAATATCCATATTATGGAGCTAATGGCATTCAGGATTATGTGGCAAATTATATTTTTGATGGTACTTTTGTCTTGGTTGGTGAAGATGGAAGTGTTATTACGAAAGCAGGGACACCTGTTGTAACATGGGCAAAAGGAAAAATATGGGTAAACAATCATGCCCATATTATTGAAGAAAAAGATGGTGTGATGCTACGCTATTTATACCATTATCTTCAGACGATAGATGTAACATCGTTGGTTCATGGGAATATTCCTAAATTGACGGGAGGAGATTTTAAGACATTGAAGATTGCTATACCTCCACTGAAGATACAACATGAAATAGTTCATGTGTTGGACTCTTTCACGTTACGTACAGCCGAGCTTACAGCCGAGCTTACAGCCGAGCTTACAGCTCGAAAGAAACAGTATCAATTTTACAGAGACAAGTTACTTACATTTTCTGAAAATGAAATAAAATATCTTCCTCTGGGTGAATTATATCCAGATATACGCAATGGATTTGTTGGTACTGTTACTCCGTTTTTTTCTAATAAAGAAAATGGAGTATTATATCTTAGAGGTACTAATGTTCATGATGGTGTTATCGGTAATGAAGATGTTGTATATGTGTCAAAGGAGTTTCATGAAAAACATAATAGAACCGAATTGAAATCGGATGACATAATTATGGTTCAGTCTGGACATGTTGGTGAGTGTGCTGTTGTAGGAGAGGCATATGAGGGAGCAAATTGTCATGCCTTAATAGTTATGAGTAATGGAGGCAAGTGTAATTCGAAATATATTGTTTACTATTTTCATTCTTATGAGGGAAGAAAAAAACTGGATGCGATAACAACAGGTGGTACAGTTAAACATATTTTGGCATCTAAAATGAAAAAAGTTATTGTTCCGATTCCGCCGCTTGAAGTGCAAAATCGTTTGGTTAATGTCCTTGATAATCTTGAAGCCATCTGTACTGACCTGAATATTGGATTACCAGCCGAAATTGAAGCACGTCAGAAACAATATGAATATTATCGAGATTTGCTCTTGACATTCGCTGAAACAGGCAGCACGTTGTTGACAGACAGACAGACAGACAGACAGACAGACAGACAGACAGACAGACAGACAGACAGA
>JABLTK010008455.1_pt1 | contig 11707 bp, 20 predicted proteins | sample 7160131 | NCBI WGS metagenome assembly JABLTK01 (sample SAMN14651221, study PRJNA627086) | human gut metagenome | isolation source: feces | host: Homo sapiens
AACCCGTCTGATCTAGGAAGCTAAGTCATTACGAGTTGAGTTAGTACCAGTGTGGGGGACCCGCTGAGAAGTCTCAATGCTGTTCTTTTATTTATAGGCATGATGTATACAATACCTACATTCTTTCTGTTCACATCAAAATCTGACAAATCCAATCAGAGAATGGCTATTCCACACATATCATTAACTTATCTTTCTTTCTGTTCGAAATGGAGATTGTAAATGAAGATACAAACCAAATAATGGATTCGTGGGATTCAACTCTGGATGGTTTGATTTCTAGGCATACGAGTGAGAGTGATTCCCAAAGAATGGACAAGAATGTACTTACAAAATCCAAGGATATATCCCCGAGTCGTGCAAGTAGAATTGTGTTTCTGTCCATGCTAATGGAATAGTGAAAATTGCAGATCCGGAATTTTGTACGTCTCTTGAGGCATAGGAAGCATTAGAACATTGTTGGGTTCATACTTTACTCTCATCTATTCCTTAGAAGATGATATTACTTTTACTTCACCACATTCAGTGCACTTTGTCTTATTGCAAGTCATTCCATAGAGTAAATCAACAATCTTGCTTGTATTTCTCTGTAAGAATATTTTCCACATCTCTTCGGCTTGAGAGGGATTGTATTCATTGTAAATTGGGTTCTCAATATATGGTTTCTTTATGATCAGATTTAAATCTTCATGGAGCACGTCTACCAATTTGGCCTAGGTATCAATCTTAAAGACAAGATCAACAAAGAACTCCTGACTATCGTGCTGATCATTTCCAATAAACTGGCTGTCGTATCCCTGGAACGCACGCTTAAAATAGAGAGGCGAAATGAACTGTTGCGTTGTAGTCCACAATTGTTTCAACAGAACAGAAAAGGATTCAGCCACCAATCCACCACTACCCATAGGATTTGTCTTATTAATCTATGTGTAAGGAGAAAATGTGAAAGCCAACCATAGACATAAATTCATCTGTTAACAGAAGTTTTACAAGATCAGGAATATGAGAAAGACACTAAGAGATAATTCTATGCCCATCAAATAAGATACTTGAAGACCTGTGTTCATATAGCAAGTATTGCCAATATTTAAGAGTCCGCACCTTCCTCCGTTTGGATGCACCTCAGTTTTCGGAGCCATCAGAATCTCCTCTTTCTTTGATGTATTATCAGTATTGGTTTCCATAACTTCTGTACTCTCCATCCTTCAATTCGAATTCCTAATTCAATGGATATTCAATATCAGATGAAACCAATTATGTCTTGTACAAACTCTTTTCAAATAGATACATCATGTATTTTATTCTCAAGTCATTTTTACATCAAAAGCAGTGTGTTGATAAGGTTGTAAGATAGATTAGAGATGTCATCTCATTCAACAACGTTTTTAAATAGAAAGGTATCTTTATTCCTCAAAGTATTTCTTATGTGTAGAAATTTGGTTTGTTTCCGTGAATCCCTTATTCATATTCCGTTCCTAAGGAATGATAATGATTACCTGTAGTTTACTGATGGAAGGGACCAAATAGATTCCTTAAAATACAGTGAAGTAAAAAACAAGCATTACTCATAAACTACGTACTTGAAGATTTGGAGAAGTAAGGAATGTAATAGTCAGGTATCTAGAATCAACAGCAACTAGTACGATTACAGGGATTTCAATTACACTTCCACATGTACACTGAAAGTGAGTACATCCAATGGTATATAACTACAAATGAATCACAATACAAAATCATACGATAGAAACTTTACAATTCGGGCAAACAAGAAGGGCTACTTGTTAATCAACCACCCTACCATACCTTTTCGAGATACCATCGGAATTGTTTGTGGAGACATGTAGTTTAATGCACCACAATGGACACAATTTACACGAGTAAACCCTAAGGGGAAAAGAACCTTTCCCTATACTTAACAAAATGAATCTACTACATACCCTGCAACTACCACAGATTGCAAGAAAACCCTCAGCAGCAATCACTTGTGTATTCGGTTTGCTATTCGATTCAGGGGACTAACTATTACACAAAGATAAGATAATAACATCAGTAACATTATTCGGCCGTTCTGGATTGTCTTCATGTACTGATGTTTCTTGCTTCTGAATCTGCATTGAAACTGGCTCTACGACATGGTAAGAAATGGTTCAAGGAATACTGTACAAAGAACCTACCATTCGTATTCGTTGTTACTTCGTCCTCCAGAATGGTTGGAACTTGTTCTGAAGATAGAAGTGGTTGATATTCCCCTTGATTCGTATTATTCATTAGAAAAGTTGTAGAAAAGTGTTTTCTTAAACCGTATCGTTAGTAATTCAGTTTTAGAAAATGAAAAACGTCTTCTTATAATGTTTCATGAGAAAACAACGAACGAAGAATGCCGCTGATTCTTCTGTTTTCACACATTGAATATGTCAGATTCAAAAAGCATCTGTGAATTATCTGAATCTTCATCAATCAGTTCTCGATTAAGTGTCGCATCATTTCTGTCTCCTCAAAGTAACCATTTAGTATGGTCATAATGTGTCAGGTACTTTATCGGATCAGTCAATTCGTGAAGTTGATGACAGCTTGTATGATTTAAGTAGATTTGTGATCTCTAGAGACGGAAGTACCTCTAAAAGTAAACGAAAGTCTCCTTCAAAGGTAGGTAACACAGTTGGATCCTGATTTTGTAGTCACCAGAGAGGAAAAAGAGATCAACAACTCCAGAGAATGAGCTAACGTTTTCTACCTTTGATTTTGTAATTGATCGATAAAGATTATGAAGTTTAGAATAGTTGGTCCAAATCACAAATCAGTTTCTTTAATGAAGTTGATAACTTTCCTCTCCAAGTTGAATTTGACAATCTGGAAGAAAAGAAACGACGAAAGAGACGTCGGAACAGCAAGGGACAATGGTCATTTTCAGAAGAAAGTACAAACTCAGTATCTCCATCTCCGAGTAATAAGAGTGTTGTGGAACAGGTATTCGTTGATCCCTTATGAAACGATAATGTTGTTGTTTGTTCCGAACAGAGAACTGGAAGAGTCATCTGTTAGCACATTTTCATTCTTTACTCAATCATGTTGTGTGTGAGAAGAGTGATCCAAAACTCTTCCAAACAATCGATTCTGTTTTCTCTATCGAGAGCATCGATTGTAACAGCCAATCAACTAAGGAGTCAATTCTTGGATTACTTTGAGAAGAATGGGCATAAAATTCTTCCAGGAAGCAGTGTTATTCCGACAGATGATCCTTCACTATTGTTTGTGAATGCTGGAATGAACCAGTTCAAGAAATACTATTTAGGAGACGCAGTTCCGTATATATACATGATGCGAATTATTTGTAGAGAGATAAGAAGAGTTACAACCTCACAATTGTGTATTCGAGCAGGAGGCAAACATAATGATTTGGATAATGTATTGTCTGTTCTATAATATGTTATAGAGTAGATTGGATTCACTCCTCGTCATCAAACCATGTTTGAGATGTTGGGAAACTTTTCCTTGGGTTCCTATTACAAAGAAGAAGCTATTTTTCTTGCTTACCGTTTTCTGATCAATGAAATTGGGATGAATCAAGAGCATCTTCGAATCAGCGTGCATGACAAGGATTCTAAAGCAAGAGAATTATGGAAATCGGTTAGTATTACTTTATATTATATTATTCTAGATTGGTGGTTTTCGTGACGACCAAATTGTATCCAGAGGTGATAAAGACAACTCATGGAGTATGGGATCGGACGATTCACCAAGCGGATATTGTTCTGAAATATTTTATACTGTATTAAAATGACTATGAGCTGATGCAAAGACAGATTCTACTTCAACGTATGATGATTGGTTAGAAATCTGGAATCTAGTATTTATGAATACAAAGAATCAAGTAGAAATGGAAAATAGGTGATCCTGTATAGGGAGGATGGATTGATACTGGAATGGGATGTGAACGTATGTTATCCGTGGTATGATGATTGTATCTATGTCTATATAGTTGAATGGAGTAAACAGCAACTTTGAAACAGACATTTTCACCTCTCTCACAGTTCATATCAAAGATCGCTTTCCTTCACTTTCTCCTTCTCATATTATCATTTTTGCTGATCATCTCCGAACTAGTGTAGTTCTTTCAGCAGAGATCTTCCCATCATCCAAAGGTCGCGGGTATGTACTACGAAAAATCATTCGTCGACTCCTTCGTTATGCTTATTTGAATAATATCAAGGAACCATTTCTCGCATCGTTTGTGCCATATGTGATCACTGCAATGAGTAGGTGTAGGATAGAATGATGACAAGAAGAGGAACAAATTCCTACACTTGTTGACAAGGAGATTCGTGTGAAGCAGATTCTAAGTAATGAAGAAGAATTCTTCTGGAGAGCTGTAAAGGATGGAAAGAAGCTTTTCACTACAAAATTGAAGAGAGTAGGATGAAGATAAGAATGAGGAATGTAGGATACATTGATGGTTAATATGAAAACATTGGAACAGTTTAGAGCTGATACAGGATTACCAATTGATATGCTGACTGCTCTGTTAGACGAATATCATGTGAAATATGATATGAAAAGTGTGGAGGAATGGGAAAGCAAGGAAGTTCATGTTGGAGAAGGCTTGAATGATGTCACGAAGAATCTCTTTGTCATGAATGAGCCCATCAAACAAGAGATTCCTTCCTCTTTGCTATATTCTCTCTCAACTGAAGGAAGTGAAGCAGAGGTTGTATGGAGTGATCCAGAAGGGAAAGCAGTGGCATTATCTCCTTGTCCGTTCTTCCCTTGTCAAGCAGGACAAGAAGGAGATCGAGGTGATTTGATAGTGAATGGAGAATGCGTTCATGTTACTGATACAGTAAGAATAGATTGGGAATAATGAAACAGATCAAACAGCAAAATACTGTGATCTGTCTGTTATCCAAGCCTGTGTCATTTGCAGCTCATCAATCTGTTCACTGTTGTATTGATCAAGCCCATCGACAGTTCTTGTTCTTTCTTACTCTTATTTCTAGTCAGATTGCTATTCATCATTCAGCCACTCATATTCTCCATTCTGTTCTCTCTGATCTCTCATTCGGGTCTCAGTCACCACGCAGTTCACTTCAAGCAGGTTCTCGCATTCGATCTGATTCATTTGCATTTGATTTCTACACAGGATTTATCAACGAGCAAATGAAGGACCTGCCTTCTTTCCTACAAATGTTGGAGCAACGAATGAATACAATTGCATGTTCAGGTATTCATGATTATCAACATTTAGTCTTAGCTATTCCAATCACTTGGAAGGAAGTTCCTTATGACAAGATGAAAGAGTTGAGTGGTCAGTTCTTGGGAGATATCGCTTCTATCTCTCGTAAGTCCAATTTGATTCGAGGGGTAACAATCACTGGTGTTAGTAAGGAGTTCTGTTGTGGTCAGCACGTTACAACTACAGCAGATATCTATCCTTGTGTGATCACTGGCATTCAATCTGTTGCCGCAGGAATAAAACGAATTGAAGCAAAGGCGGGGAAGGCTGCAAGTGATTGGCTCTTAGAACAGCATCATGTGTTGAAGGATGTGTGTAGAATAATGAACTCTGGTGAGCAGGAGGTGGCAACACAGATAATGCGCCTGAAGAAGGAATCTTCGGAGCTGAGTGTGATGAATTCTTTGCTAATGCGATCCTCCATAGCCTCTCATTCTCCTTCCTTTGTAGTGTCACGAGATGCAAGAGAAGGAGACCTTCAAGTATATGAGGTGGAACCGACATTCCCTGAAGAATATGTTAGTAAACTGATGAATCGATTGAAAGGAGAAATGATTGATACAAATCGGTTGATTATACACAATCGATCGTTTGTACTCCTATGCAAGAAGGATTTGGATGCTTCAGAGGAAGCAAAATTAAAGGAGTGGATTCTAGCAGTAGGAGAAAAGTTGAGAATATGAATGTAGGTGGGAAAGGGAGGAAAAGGAGGAGGAAAGAAGGGGTTGATTAAAGGATCGTGTAATCAATCACTAAATAACAAAGAAAGTCTGTTTAGGGAATTGAGTTGATTAGTGTTTGTTCCAATGGACTTTGCAACTCCAGGATATTGTACTTGGAAAAGTAGAGTTGTTTTTAATGAGTTCCTTATAGGTTATCTTCAGTCCGAGTTGGATATGCCTGGAGAGTTTGTAGAATCGAAAATCAAGTACTATAAAATGCGAAGAGAGGTCTATGCGAAGGGTGGATGTGGGGAGATTCATCTTGGAGTGAGTGATACTCAAAGTTGGTAATACGTAGATAGATCCGGTAACCAAACACTCAGTTGCCATTAAGAAGGGTTATTCAAAGAATCGGAGTTCGTATGGAGTGAGTACAACATTGATTCGAGAGATTGGTATCTTGAAGGAATTAATGATATATCATCATCCAAACATCGTGAATGTTATCTCTTTTCGTTGAGTGTGAATGATTAGTTGATCGATGTGTTTCCTCATGACGGTGATTTGTATCTAGTTGAAGAGTTCTATCCCTCCTATATTCAGCAGTATTTGGTAGAAGATGGGACACCATTCAATGAACAACAAATCAAGTTCATCATGTATTCGGCTGCAAGAGGATTGTTGTTTTTAAAGCAACGATTTCTGATTCATGGAGTATTTATTGATTGTATTAATCACTTCCAGGATGTCAAACCAGGGAATCTCCTTGTTTCGTCGTCAAATGCTATTGTTTTGACGGATTTTGGTTCATCTCGAAGGTGTAATGATGATGGTTATTACTATCCGGAGAAGAGTTGTATTTCGACATTGTAAGCTTCTGTTTGATGAATAAATCTAGATCCTTCAATGCTCCAGAGATCTTATTGGGATTGAAACGAGTATCTTATTCAGCAGATATGTGGTCTTTTGCAGTAACGTGGTTGCGTCTTCTGGGAGTCACAATTGATAAAGAAGTGAGAGTGAGATCATTGATTTACCCAGAGTACTACGGAAATCAATATGTGTCAGTCAATCTTCTTGTTCTTGGGTGAGAATCCTTGTGTTGAGAGATGGAAGGTAAGCATTGATTCTTGAAATAATAGGAAGGATCTGGAGGATTTGAAGTTCATTCCTGTGATTCAATTGAACAATTCAGTTCCGTTATTTGATCGATTGAGAAGAATGATTTCTGTTCAGTTATGTAGCGATGATGGTTTGCGATTATTGTGTGGACTGTTGCGATTGAATCCAATGGAGCGAATGTCTATTGAATCTGTATGTGAAAATGGATACTTTCGTGATAGTCTTTATTCTGCAGTGATGCATGGTGAATATGGTGAGTGAACAAGAGATAAGTGATGAATAGAAGATCAACAGTTGTTTCCAAGTATTAGTATGTTGAAACGAACTGTAGTGATGCCTCCCCTAGTGAATGATTTCTTCCAAAATCAAAGAATCCTTCAGGGTACGTGTATATGAATGATGGAATGATATAGTGTCAACGTTGAATGAAGATGAGAGTTCGTTGTGTGAGTCATCAGAGATTGTTGGTCGTGTCTTGCGTTTTGATCATGATCCTTCTTTTTGTTCACCCTTGAAGACGGATTATGGTGCTGATACTTCCTTTCAGTTTAGTGATACTAGTTTATCTCGATAGGTTGTACTATAGAGGTTGAAGTATGTTTGTTATGAACAAAGAATGAAAACACAATAAATGAATGACTATTGGAACAAAGCCTAAAAATGAGATTCGTGTTAATATGATTACATCCCAGAGTTTCTTGTTTCCATAGATCGATTGATCGCACTTCTTCAACGAGAATACAAGCTTTTCTTCCTCCTTCTTTGTCTCCTTGTTTTCCTTCTTCTCTTCTGTTGGTTTCTCTGTTGTTTGTGTTTCCTTTGTTGTCTCCTTCTTCTCCTCCTTCATTTCCTTTGACTCCTCCTTCACCTCCTTTGTTGGTTCCTTCTCCTCCTTTGTCTCCTCACCCAAAATCTTCTTCAGTCCATCAATCTGCTCCTGTGATAAACCCTTCGGGTATTGCACGTTCAACTGCACATACAGCTTTCCAAACTTGCCTTCTGCATTATAAACAGGCATTCCCAGATTCTCCACACACCGTACTGAATCAGGTGCCAAGATGTCTCCTAATTCAGACTTCAACGTCACAGTTTCTCCATTCAAATGATCCAATGTGACCTCTGCTCCTGTTAAAGACTGTAGCAAACTGATATTCCGTCGCACAAACAAATCACTTCCACGACGTCTGAAGACTGGATGTTCGATCTGATCGATATAAAACACTATGTCACCTGTTTCCAAATGAGGATCCTGATCAGCTGCACCACGAAGAATCACCTTCTGACCATGGTCCATACCTGGTTTAATAGTAACAGACATCTGCTCCCGCTCACGACGTACCTTCTTACCACGACATGTCTTACAGCGATCCTTACTACTTATGCTACTACCTTCTCCACCACATTCAGGACACACAGAACGCGACTGGGCCATCATTCCCATCATCATTGTTGTCTGCATGATAAAGCCTTTTCCATTACAACGAGGACATCGATGAACTGCATTTGGCTTCGTCGAACCAACTCTAGGGATGATAATTGAGTACAAAACAAACCCTTTACAATCAGGACAAATCTTGTTACGATTAACAGCAAAATCTTTCTTGACTCCTGTATAGAGCTCATCAAGTGTCAGAGGAAGACGTTGAATCATGTCTTCTGTGCGAGTTTGACGATGCGTAAAACCATCACCGCCTCCAAAGATCGATTCGAAAATATCACTGAGATCAGCATAGTTCGTAAAGTCACTAGCATCTCCTGCCTGCTGAAGACCATCAGGACCAAGCTGATCATAGATCTGACGTTTCTCCTCATTTGAAAGTACATCATATGCCTCTTTAATCTCCTTGAACTACATATGATATTCAATGATAAACCACACCTTTTCGATATTTCCTCCTTTATCTGGGTGATGTTTCATAGCTTGCTTTCGAAAAGCTTGCTTGATTTCATCTGTTGTTGCATCCACCTTGATTTCCAGCAAATCATAATACTTCCTGTCAACTGGATTCCCACGACAACCCATGTTTCCTCCAAAACCGGAGAACAGAGACCGAACAAACACATTCTGAGTTGATTTCATAAACAAATTGACTTTCACAGACTTATCCATGCATCTGAAGATGGACTTTGTAAAACCTAGATTCACAATCGAAACAGAATCACTCACCTCGAGGAAATAGAAACATTTTCAATTATGACTAGTCAAATTAAACCCAAACAAAACCAGTTTCTATCAACTCAATGGTTATTGCTGATGAAAAGTGCCATTAAAGAGGGAAACAGGGAACCGGGGTTTCGGTTCTAACAAACAAAGTACACAATGATGTGATTAAATTCCCTCTTGATCACATAAACACCTGAAGAAAGTTCAGTAGCAGTAGCCATCTCGGTTTCAGGTATTTCCGAAGCACTGCTAATTAGGCACGGAAGCTGCAGTGTTAATCCACTTAGCTTCTCCAAATTCTCTCCATCGATACTGAGGCTAGGAGAAATCTATATCTCATTTTGAGTCATAACTGCAACCTCCAGAGAGTAAGGATCCATTTCTCCTTCCAACTTGCATCCAGCATCTTCCAACCATTTCTTGAATATCTCCGTCATGATTCTGCATGCCGATTCAGGGCAATCAAACTTGGCGTCTATATTTCATCATTTAGTTTTGTTTGTACCATTGCTGTTCTTCACAGGAGTGAACTCCGAACGAGGCACCATCAAACAACCCATCTTCTCGGAAGCAGGGAATACATCAAAGATGAAAGATTCCATTTTGACTCCATTTGGTTCTTTCGGCTTCACTATAGATTGTGACACTTCATCAAAATAAGGAATTGCCTTATGAGCCACATGATAGAGAAGAGGCAAACTATCAGGATGACACTTCTGACACAGGAAGTCAAAAGTGAGATAAAGATTACAAATGAATCCTGCTCCAAATACCAATGATCCATCCTCAGCTGTCTTCGTAGCAATCTCCTCACTAAGTTCCGAATACTCCACCACGTTGTATTTACCTCCCTTCTTGCAAACGATTCCCACTCGCTCGTGTGGTCCATTCTTCATCACACACTTATTGCCTGCATCATCCCCTTCCTTGATAAAGAGACCAAACATAACAGGATCAGGGATCTATCTTTCATTCCATCCTTCCATTCGAACTGTAACCACGGCATTATCAACTCCATAAATCTGAACGAATTTGATTCCATGTTGACGCATATGATCAATCACATTCATTTCGGTATGAACCTCGCCTTGAATCGTGAGAGGACTTACATACAGAGCCATGAAAAGTCCTCCGTTGCCATCAGGAGCCGTAGCAATCTATCTAAGAAGCATGAAAAAAGAATACCGTGCTTTTTGAAGCCATTACAATGTGACCGTTATCATCCATGCAAGGAAGGGTACCTTGAGAGAAGAAGATTACTTGCGAACTATCAAGACCGAAGTAGTTATGATCATGGAAGAGTGGAATGAAGGAGATTCATGTTTATTTGGTGACTATGGATATATTTCAACGTATCAACGTGAGTCATCGGACTGGTCATTACATACCAGAATACAGTACACTCTGTATGTGATCAAACTTTCCTGAGACATACTCTTTGATGTCTTTTTGCACGCCATTTCTTCGATATGACGAATGCGCTCTGCTTGAAGTTGGAAGAGAGGTTTATGAGATAAAAGGCCAATATCATATTGTCCTTTAGGATACGAGCATCCTAGACGAGTTCCCTGGCCACCAGCCATCAAAACGACACCAATCTCACCTTGACTAAGACTAACGTAGGTCTGATTTATACATTCCTCCTTTTCAGAAGGAGACATCTTTTCAGAAATGGTGATCTAAACATCAATACATGCCATTAACAAAAACGTTGTCCATGGGCTCTAGGTGAGAGTCCGCACTCGATTCTTCTGTCTGAGCCACAGAAACTTCGAAAATTTTCTGAAGACGAGCAAAATCAATCTTGCTTATCTACAATCCTCAATCTCCTAAATAACAGTTAACCTGATCCTCAAACTCTATCTTTTCTTTCTCTGAAAGGTCTCCAGCGTCATAATGCTTCAGAATATGACCTTGACCATACTTGTTAATCAGAGTCCTCACTTCCTCAGAAATCATTCTATGCACTGACAAGCATATTTTAACACACTACAATGAAAAAAAGAAAACAACAGAATAATTATTATGGAGATAATTAACGTAGTTGCTGTATTCATCACTTTAAGGGATTTATTTTTGCTCTGGAAGTGTATATCATTTTCAACGGATCTTTGGACTATTATCAAGAAACGATACCTAATTGTATAGGTTCAAGTAACAGAATGTCCGATACTCCATTCTAAACTTTCGCTGGTTCTACCTATCATATATTCATGTATTTGTTGAAATATTATTATGAAGTAATCACTTCTATGAAGACTACAAAATGATTGGTGGAACTATTATTAGTTCAGTTATTCATTTTCTCTTTGTTGCTTATTGCAATCCTTCACTTCTTTAGTCGATCCATTTTCAGTATCGATAGATAAGGATGCCATATCAACAACGAGCCATAACAAGCATTCAACGATGCTATATCGTTCCTGTGCATTGCAATGTGGATAATATTGTACGTTATCACTTGATGATGATTATCTCTAATCTGTTGGTGTAGTTATATGCTGTGGAAGTGAGCGCTTGTAATGTGAC
>JABLTK010164416.1_pt1 | contig 11707 bp, 12 predicted proteins | sample 7160131 | NCBI WGS metagenome assembly JABLTK01 (sample SAMN14651221, study PRJNA627086) | human gut metagenome | isolation source: feces | host: Homo sapiens
CGAAGATGTATTCAAATTCAATACGAAAGGTAAATAATATGAGTCAGTCATTAGGAATGATAGAAACTCGCGGCTTTACTGGCTGCGTGGAAGCAACGGACGCCATGGTCAAAGCGGCGGACGTAGAACTTGTAAAGCAGGTTCAAATCGGCGGCGGCTACGTGACGGCAATCGTCCGCGGCGACGTAGGCAGTGTAAAGGCGGCGGTCGACGCCGGCAAACAGGCGGCTCAGGCGGTTGGCGAACTCGTCAGCGCGAACATTATCGCCAGCCCGCATCCGACTCTCCTCGAAAAGATGGGTCTCTAATTTTAACTTCAAAATTCAAGAAAGATTTTTATATGAAAAAAGCATTGGCAATGGTTGAAACCAAAGGTTTTGTTGCGGCTATGCAGGCCGCCGACGCCGCCGTTAAAGCGGCGAATGTCGAACTTCTCGGCTGGAAGAAAGTCGGAAGCGGTTTGGTCGCCGTATTCTTTACGGGCGACGTGGCTTCGGCCAAAGCGGCACTCGATTCCGCGGTGGAAGCCGCAGGAAAAATCGGCGAAGTTACGGCCGCAGACGTTATCGCCCGTCCGCACGACGAGCTTTCGAAGCTCGGCTGCTTCTCGTTCTAATCAACCGGTTTTTTAAGGAGGCGGCAGGATTTCCAAATGAAAAAGATTTTGATAGCAAACGTAGGCTCCACCAGCTACAAATACACCGTTTTCGAGATTTCCTCCAAGGACGGCTGTAAAGAGCTTGTGCGCGGCGGCGTCGAAAGGGTCGTCGACTACGAGCAGGCGATTGCCGAGTCTCTTTCCGATTTGGAAGCCAAGGGTTTCGCAAAAACGTCAATCGACGCCGTGGCGTTCAAGACGGTTCTCGGCAAAAATTTGTCGGGACTGCGCGATGCGGACGACGCCGTTTTGAAAGCGCTTGAAGACATGAGCTATGTCGCGCCCGCGCACAATCCGCCCTATGCGGCGGCGATACGCGCATTCGGCAAAGTGCTTCCGTCGGCGAGAAAAATCGTTTTGTTTGAAACCTCCTTCTACCAGTGGGCTGACAAGGCCTGGAAACGCTATGCGGTTCCGCAAAGCTGGGACTCGATAGGCGTGCGCCGAAACGGATTCCACGGCGCGAGCCACAAGTTCGCCGCCGAACGCGTGGCAGAACTCTGCGGCGAAACAAAAGCCGCCGAAAGCGCGAGGCTTCTGTATGTCAACAACGGTCGAATGAAACTCGAAAAGCCGTTCAGAATGGTTAATTGCCATCTCGGCGGATCTTCATCGGTTTGCGGGATACTCGACGGCGCGGCGATAGGGTCGAGCATGGGGTTCAGTCCCCAAAGCGGACTTCCCCAGAACAATCGCGTCGGCGATTTGGACTCTATGGCGATTCCCTTCGCAATGGCGACTCTCGGAATCGGCGTAGACGAGGCTCTCAAGGAATTGTCGAAAGACGGCGGACTTCTCGGAATTAGCGGGGTATCGAACGATATGCGCGAAATCCGTGCGGCCGCCGACGGCGGCGACGAAAGGGCGCAACTGGCAATCGACGTTCTTGTGTATTCGACGCGCTCCTACATCGGGCAGTTTATGGCGCAGATGGGCGGGCTCGACGCAATCGGGTTCAGCGGCGGCATAGCCGAAAACAACCCGTGGCTGCGGGCGGAAATCCTCCGTCCGTTTGAAGGTTTCGGCCTTAAAATCGACGAAGAAATCAATTCTAACCTCAAAAAATCGGAAGGCGTTTTTTCGACGCCCGATTCTAAAATAAAAGCGGTTGCGGTTGTGGCGAACGAAGAAATCGTCATAGCGCGCGAGGCCGCAAGGTATCTTGAAAAATAAATTTACAAAACAACAAATTAAGAAAAGGCAATAAAATGGCAAATGCAATTGGAGTATTGGAAACAAAAGGAATGGTCGCTCTCGTCAAGGGTGTCGACGCTATGCTGAAAGCCGCGAGCGTAAGCTTGGCCGGCCAGTATAAGGACGTAGGCAGCGCGTATATGAGCGCGGCGGTAGTCGGCGACGTGGCTTCGGTCAAGGCGGCCGTGGAAGCGGGCGCAACGGCTGCTTCCGAAATCGGCACGGTTTGCAGCGTGCATGTAATCGCCCGTCCGCACGAAAACACGGAAGCCATTCTCTCGCCCAAAGTTTCGGCGAAAAAATAACGCGTTTCGGCGCATAGACTGAATTCGACATGTTTCTTGCAAAAGTAATAGGTCAGGTTGTCGCGACCCAAAAGGACGACAAACTCAAGGGCAGCAGGCTCCTTATTCTGCGCCCTTTGCAGATTGACGACGAAAAGTCGGCGAAGCTTGTCCCCGGCAAGAACACCGTTGTCGCCGTCGACAATTGCGGCGCGGGAACGGGACAGGTAGTTCTGTTCTGTCAGGGTTCGAGCGCAAGGCAGACTAACGGAATGAAAGAGCTTCCAATCGACGCGGCCGTTATCGGCTTGGTCGACAAGGTCGAGGCGTTTTCAACGGAAGTTTACAAAGCAGGCAAATAAACAGCTGCATGGCGATTCCCAAAACGGGAATTGCGCGGCATAATAATTTAGGAAAAATATAAATGAGCTTTAATTTGGATGAAGAATCGTTGCGTAAAATAGTGCGCGGTGTTATTCAGCAGATGGGCGGCGTAGCGGAAAAACCGCAATGCGCATGCCACTCGGCTCCCGCCGTCGTATCTTCCGCTTCCGAAAAGGGAATATTTTACGACGTAAATTCCGCCGTAAACGCCGCCTACGAAGGTTATAGACAGCTTTGCAAAGGCGGAATGGAGGCGCGTAAAAAGGTGGTCGACATCGTGAAAACCATGACGGTCGCCAACGCCAAAGAATGGGGTACGTTTGAATACAACGAAACGAAAATCGGCAAACTCGAACACAAAATCGGCAAGCTCGAAATTGTGAAACTCGTCCCCGGCGTGGAGTGGATTAAACCCGACGCTTACAGCGGCGACCACGGCATAATGCTCGAAGAGTTTACACCCTACGGCGTAATCGGCGCAATCACGCCCGTCACCCACTCGATACCCACCATCGCCGGCAACATCATAAACATGGTTGCCGCGGGCAACGCGATTGTTTTCAATCCGCACCCCGGAGGCGTAAAAAGCGCGGTAAAGGCGATTGGCGCTTTCAACGCGGAAATCGAAAAACAGCTTGGTATACGCAATCTCGTTTGCTGCATAGCAAACCCGACTCTCGAATCGTTCGACGCAATAACCAAAAACGACCTTGTCTCCATTATGTGCATAACGGGCGGGCCGGCGGTTGTTAAGGCGGCGATGAAATCGGGCAAAAAGTCCATTTGCGCAGGCCCGGGAAACCCGCCGGTAATAGTCGACGACACTGTCGATATGAACAAGGCGGCCGCCGATATTATCGCGGGCGGATGTTTCGACAACAATCTGCTTTGCATCGGCGAAAAGGAAATCTTCGTTCTCGAAAGCGTGGCCGACAAATTTATGGGAGCTCTCGACGCGCAGGGCGCGGTGAAAATCGGCGGAAGCGCTCTTGACAGGCTTACCGACGCGGTGTTCTCGAATAAAGACGGCCACTATGTTCTCAAACGCGACTTGGTCGGCAAGGATCCCCAGCTGCTTGCTCAGGCGGCGGGAATTTCCGTATCGCCGAACGCGCCGATGCTTTACGCGCAGACCGATGCTAACCACCCGTTTGTGGTCGAAGAACAGATGATGCCGATGATTCCCGTAACGGTCGTAAGGAATTTCGACGAGGCTGTCGACGCGGCTATGAAGGCCGAACACAATTACAAGCACAGCGCGATTATCCATTCTCTCGACGTAAGCAGAATGACGCAGATGGCGCGCGCTTTGAACACGACGTTGTTTGTCAAAAACGGGCCTTCGACCTGCGGTCTCGGACTTGCGGGCGAGGGATACCTCTCGTACTCCATCGCAACGGCGACGGGCGAAGGCATTTCAAATCCGAAAACATTTACGCGTCGCCGCAGATGCGTGATGGTCGACAATCTCAACATCTTTTAAACCGGGGCGCGGCGCGCCAATAAAACGCGCCGCGCTCAAAACGAAAACAAAAAAATGCAGATGGCAAAAATAGTGGGGAATATGGTGATGTCGCACGCCCATGCAAGCGTGTCGGGCAACGCCCTGTTTCTGTGTCAGCCGATAGACGAAAACGGAAACGATGTTGGCGAAATCGTCGTGGCGATAAGTCCGTTCGGCGGAGGGCTCGGCTCGAAGGTTCTAATATCGACCGACGGAAGCGCGACCCGCGAATATGTGGGAGACTCGCACAGTCCGCTTCGCAATTCAATCATCTGCGTGATAGACGACTAATATGAAATTGGCAAGAGTCATAGGCAGGGTAATTCTCTCAAAGAAAGACGGCAATCTTCCTCACGGGTTCCTGCTGCTTGCGTCGCCCCTCGACAAGTCGCAAATATCGGGGCGAGAAGATTCCCAAATTTCCAAGTCGCAATCGAACTTGGTCGTGTTCGACAATCTCGGCGCGCGGCTTGGCGACGTAATCTCCTATGTGGAAGGGGCGGAAGCTACCGCACCGTTCGACACTCCCGCAGCGGTTGACGCGTACAATGTGGGAATTGTGGACTTTTTTAACTATAATCCGAATTTATAAAACAAACTAACGCTATGAAAAAAGTATATACGGCAAAAGATATCGAAGAACTGAAGCGCAACGGCGGAACAATCCCCGCGGACGCGATTCTCACTCCTCAGGCGAAGGAAATTCTCGCCGTAGGAACGTCAATCTCGTTCTCGTCGAAAACAGCGGCGGCCGCCTCCGGCCCGAAGGAATATAAAATTCCCGAAAAGGAATACAAATGGACTTCCGGCGCGGATCCGAAAACGCCTGCGGAAATCGAAAAATTCTTCCATTCGCCCGAAATCGAAAAGCTCAAGGCGCTAATCGTGGATTTGGGACGCCGCTCTTACAGCAAGAACTACAACGACGGCAACGGCGGCAATTTCAGCGTTCGCGTAGGCGACAATATCGTTCTCTGCACGCCCACCATGATTTCAAAAGGCTCGATGACCGTAGACGATATGTGCTTTGTCGATATGGAGGGCAACCAGCTCGCCGGCAACAGAAAGCGCACAAGCGAAGTTCTCGCCCACCTTGCGATTATGAAACGCCAGCCGATGGCGAAAGCATGCTGCCATGCGCACCCGCCGCACGCGACCGCCTTTGCGCTCGCCGGAAAAACTCCGCCGCGCTGCGTAAATCCGGAAACGGAAATCTTCATCGGTCAGGTTGGATTGGCCAACTACGGCACTCCCGGCACTCTCCATATGGCGAACGCCGTCGGCGAATGCGGTGTCGACCACGATTGCGTATTTATGGTCAACCACGGCGTAATGACTTGGGCAAACGATATCGAAACGGCTTTCTGGAAAATGGAAAACGTCGAAGCGCACTGCTTTACTTCCATGCTCGCCTTCCAAATCGGCGGCCCGAGAAAATTCTCTGATACCGACGCGGCGGAACTCGTCAAAATAAGAAAGGCGATGGGTATGGTGGACCAGCAAAATCTTACCGAATGCAACCTTTGCGACTCCAAAGACGAATTCAGGGGCGTGGTTTGCAACGCGAAAGCCCCTCAACAGCAGTCGGGCGCGGGTTTTGATTGCGACGCCGAAAAATTGGTCGCAAAAATAACGCAAATGATAGTCTCGGAGATGAAAAAATAATGAAAGTTTCAATCATAGGAGGCGGCGGCAGAGTCGGTTCGTGCGCGGCGTTCGCGCTCGAATGCATGGGGCTCGTGTCGGAAATTCAAATCATAGACGCGAACGCCGAGGCGGCGGAGGGCGAGGCTCTCGATCTTCTTCACGGTTCGAGTGTGTTTAGCGGGCAGCGAATCTACACGGGCTGCTACAAGCGTGCGGCGGACAGCGATATGTATATCATAACCGCGGGTCTTCGCCGCAAGCCCGACGAAAGCAGACTTGACCTTATCAATCGCAACGTTTCTTTGTTCCGTCAAATATTGGCGTCGATAAAAGAGGGCGGCTATCGTCGGGACGCATTTGTTTTTGTGGTGTCTAATCCGGTCGATATTCTTACATATATCGCCGCCAAGGAGCTGGAATTGCCCCGCGAGCGTGTTCTCGGTTTGGGAACAATGCTCGACACTTCCAGATTCCGCGCATTGATTGCCAAGGAATTGAAAGTTCCCGCCACACAGGTCAACGCGACAATTCTCGGCGAACACGGCGACACAATGTTTCCCGTATGGAGCGCGGCGTCAATCAACGGGTTGCCGATGAAGGGGTTTGAAAACTTCGATCTCAATTTCCAAAACAGGATATTCGAGCGGACAAAGCAAAGCGGCGCGGAAGTCATCAAGCGCAAGGGCGGCGCGGGTTACGCTGTCGGCGCGACAATCGCGCAGACAGTGCGGGCGATACTTCTCGATACGCGCGAAATCCTGCCCGTATCCTCGGTGCAAGTCGGCGCATACGGTTTGCGCGACGTTTCGATTAGCGTTCCGACAATGCTCGGTTCAAACGGAGTCGTAAAACATATCGAACTCGAACTTTGGCCGAAGGAATCGCAGGCGTTGATGAATTCGGCAAATGCTCTGAAGCAGACAATCGCCAAGTGCGGATAGCCGAAAAATTGTATTTTAGGTTTTGACGCGTCCCAATCGGGACGCGTTTTTTTTCTCATAGAAGGGCATTAAAAATAAATAAAAAAATGCTTTACAAGCAAAATAATCTGCTCTAAACGTTGATATATGGAGAAATTCAAAATGGCTGCACTGCTGTTTTTAGCCTCCTTCAGCGAATCGCATGCCGACGAAAATCGCAAGCGAAACAAAAAGGAAAAGCTCCTGCGCCAAGCGGCGCGGAACTGAGTCTTAAAAAAAAGATTCATTCGAGGGGGTTTTCCCCCACAAAAAAAACGCCGGGACGCATAAATGTCGCCGGCGTTTTTTTGATTACGGAAAAATCGAACGGCGCCGCATTTTCCGCAAAATATTTTAATGGAGACTTCTAAAAATTGGCGCTTAGTTATTTTTCAGATTGTTTAGGGCGGAGCTTTCGCATTTTTCAAGGAGAACAATCGGCTATTTGGCGGGGAAAAGGCGGAAAATATGCCGCAAGAAACGAAAAGAACAAGAGTATCCGATTGACAACTTTTAGAAAACCGATTTTTAGAAGTCTTCTAATATTCCTGTTTGTTTCTTACGGGAAGCGTGTGCGAGTTTACCCAGCGGGGACGTATTATCGTGGATTTTGCGGAGGCCGTCTTTTTCCCGAACAGACTTCTGTGCAGCATGTCGGAAAGGTTCTGCATTGCGATGATTCCCACGTCCTTATTTTTTTGCCTCATACCAGCGTATCCTCGTTCGTCAACTTCAAGATGGGCAAGTCCGATATCTTCTGGGACTCTTAGATTGTTCTCTTCAATCCAATTTTTTATGTAGCCTTCAAGGCATAAAATCGCGTCGGGCTTGTATTTTTTCAGCCAGCAGGAAAATTTTTTGAAACGCATTTCGTCTTTTTCCAGATACAAAAAAGGCGGCACTCTGTTCTTTTCCTCCAAATTTAGCTGTCCGCGCAAAAATCCGCCAACAAAGCGTCCGTCGATAATAAGGTCGATGTTTTCCGTCGCCACTATGGCGGGACGCTTGTATCCGTACTTTATCATATGCAGCGTTGAATAGTAGGCGATAAGAAATTGGTCGGTTATCACGAAGTCTATTTCGGGGGCTTTTGTTCTCAAACCCGCCGAAATGAAACAGTATTTTTTTGTCAGATACGCGTAGGCTTTGGGAAACATATTTTTGTCGAGAAGGCCGGTCATTATCGCGCCCCTGATGTTTCTTGCCTTGAAAATCGAGTCCAATTTTTGCGGCGACATAGCGCGGGAGTCCAGATAAAATTCCTCTATGCGGTATCCCAATCTTTCGGCTTCCTGCTTAATTCCGGACACTATTTCGGGGAAAGTCGGGACGACGTCGAGCGTATGGGCGTCGGTGTAGAGAAGGGCGACGGTTTCGTTTTGGGCGTCCCGCTTCTTCGATTTCATCGCGCTCATAGCCGCGCTGATAAATCCGTTCTTTTTATATCCTATGTCTTTGGCGATTTTTTTTATTCGCTTTTTGGTTTCGTTTTTTATTCGGTCGGAATTATTTAAGGCCATCGACACCGTAAATTTCGACACATTGGCAAGTTTTGCAACATCTTTCATTGTTATGTATTTACTCATTTTTTTGTCCTTTTGCCATAGCTATTTACGGATATAACTGTTATATAAAATGTCTAATCAATATTATTGCAATACTTTTTTAGCCCAATTTTCATATTACGAAAACGAGAAGGTTTATATTTTTTCTAAATATCATACGAAACAACCAATATGCTAAAAAATCTATACATATCATTGGCGGCAATTTTTGCCACGGGGGCTTTTGCCGAACCGTTTATGTCTCTACGCCACGGCAGTCCGACCGACAGGCGCATGATGGACACAATATTGCAATGCTCCGACAAGGCGGGAACTCCCTGGGACGAAATGTGGTTTTATATAAATCCGTTTTTAAAGACGGACGATATCGGGCAAAAATGCAAAATGATAAACGCCTATCGGGAGGAATGCGAAAAGCGCGGGATAGATTTTTCCTTTCAAATTATAGCGCTGGGGCATCCGACCGGCGGCGGGGCGGCGGGTAGCGCAATCGGCAATTTGCTTTCGGACTCCGAATACGGCGAAACGTTTACGCCTTCGCAGGAAATAAAATTCGACAAAAGCGATTTGATTGTCGACGAAAACGGCAAATGCCAATATCGGCTCTGCCCAAATTCGGAACGTGCGAGAAAATTCAACTACGAGCGCACTAAATTGTTTCTCGAACATTTGCGCCCGAAGTCCTATTGGGTTGACGACGACCTTCGTTTCTCAGGCGGAGACAGGGATACGTACACATGTTTTTGCAAAACATGCTTGAAGAAGTTTTCTGAGTTTGTCGGGAAAGAATATACGAGGGAAGAAATCGTCAAGCATATTTCCAAAAACATCGGGACTTGGGAGCCTTTGCGCGAAAAATGGACGCAGTTCTGCGGCAAATCTCTCGGCGAATTTTCGGAGGCGGCCTACCGCAAGGCGGCCGACGAAGTAATGCCCGACTGCTTTTTGGCCTTTCAAAATATCCATTCGCGCTACAAGCACAACGGCTCGACAAGTCGGGATATTTTAAAGGCTCTGGCGGGAAATGGAACTTCGGGAATAAGGCCTGGTGCGTGCTATTACGAAGAGGGCAATCCAAAACTTTTGCTTTCAAAAATATTCGACGTGGCTCGCGAGGCGGAAGACTGCAAGAAAATGGGCTTTGTTTCGCGCATAACGTACGAGGCTGAAAATTATCCGCGTATTTCAATTCAAAAGTCGCCGGAGGCAATGATGGCAGAATGTGCACTGTCGCTTGCAGTGGGTTGTAATTCTCTTTCTTTGTATTGGTTTTTCGGCGCGAATCCCGACTCGCAGGAAAGCTACGAACAGTTCGCACAGACTTGTGCGCAATGGAAACCATATTTAAAAAAAGTTGCGAAAAGTTCAAAGAAAACAAGGCTGTGCGGCATTATGCGTCCGCTCGGGAAAAATACCATAGCTTCCCCCAGAATGTTTGCGGGCGACGTATTCCCCACAAATTGGGGAACAGAGGATTGTATGTATAATATGATGTTGACGGGTTTCCCTGTATGTCCGGAAAACGCAGTTGGAAATATTGCGTTTCTCACGCGTAGATCGGTTTATACTTTTTCCGATGAAGAACTCGCTACGTTGCTATCGAAACCGGTTGTCATAAATTTCGACGCTCTTGCGCCGCTTGCTTCACGCGGAATAAATTTAGGTGTGTCGGCTCTCCCAGCAAGGGGAGGAATGGAGCGGTTTGATGGAAAAACCTATTATTGGCATTTAAAGGGAGTTCCGCTTGAAGTAAAGGCAAGTGGTGCTGAAATTCTTTCGGAGTTCATTGGCGGTGGTAAGTCACATGCGGCAATGTGCATTGTAAAGACGCCATCGGGTGCGCCCGCCTTGATTGTCGGCGGAAACGGATTCTCCGCAAATCCGACCCATTATAAGAGACAAATAATGCTCGATGCGCTTGATAAAATAGCGCGTCTTCCTGTCAGATTGGAAACGACTTGGAGGGCTTCTGTTTTCCCGCGGGTGGACAATGCTGGAAAGATTTGCTCCGTAACTGTGTTTAATTTTTCCGCTGGTAAATCTCTTCCCTTAAAGTTGACCGTTCGCAATCCTAAATCTCAAAGTCCTAAATGGGAAACGTATGAAAAATCTTTTAGTCCGGTTTGCAAATACAATTCAGAAACGGACGAATTGGAGGTGGTGTTGCCGCCTATGGACGCATGGAAAGTAGGAACTCTCATTTTCTAATACATTTCTATAAACAATATCATTGATAGAATATAAACTATATGAAAAATAAAATTACATTGTTAGGGTGTTTATTCTTTGCGTTCGGCATTGCGGACGCTGCGGAATTCACTGGCACATACAATAGCGACGGCGGACACCGCACTACGTTATCGGGTTTGAGTAAAAACATTGATGCTGTGTTAAACTCAACGCCAAACGAGGCTGCGGATAGCGGCATCTACTATCGCGGCGGATTCCAGACAATGAAAAGTATGACAGTCGTGGATCGTACTTCGACTCCGGAAGTCGCAGGCGATGCGAATATCGCTTCTAACTTCACAATCGATACTAATTCTACCGAGACATATCAGGGATTGTCGGTAAATAATATGACACTTGTAGCTTCGGAGGTTGAGATAAGGAATACGCTATCTTCGACAGCCACCGTGAATTTGAATTTCAACCAGCTCATTCTTGATGGCGCCGCTACGCAAAAGCAATCGTTGATATTCAACAAAGTGACGGCAAATGTTTCGACCGTAAATACCACGTTGATTGGGCAAACGGCAAATACGACTTCCAATATCATAATAGACTCGACTTCAAATGTAAATTGGAACGGCAATATTCATTCGGGTAAAAAATCAGTGGCGTCTCCGTCCGATTCAGGGTTGCTTGTAAACGGCGTCCTCAATATGAACGGGGACATTGCTGTTTACGGCTATGCTTCTATCGGTTCGGGTGGTGTACTTAATATGAATGGTAAGACATTGTCGATGACAGGCACGTTAACTGTTGCTGGTACTTTGAATTTTGTCGGAGATTCAGGAACTCAGAGCGATAGATTCTATCATTACGGAACTCTTCTTCTGACAAATACTTCGCCTTCCTCGCAGTTTACGATTTATAATATTGATTCCGGATATAGCGGCGCCGCTACGCTTACACAATCTGTTGCAGAAGGGGATAATACCGGTATCAGAATAAAAGGCACTGCCAACATATCATACGGTTCTACTTGGACGGTAAACGAAAAGCTCGAACTTGCCGGAAGGTCTAATGGAACGGCAAAGCTTAACATTGACGCAAAATCTTCGTCCGTAAAAATAACAGTAGGTGAAAATCAGGAGGCACGTTTTGGACTTTTGGGCAATACCATAGCAACGCTTAAAACGGAAAACGCCGTTACTATGGACGACGGTTCTTCCGTAAAACTTTTTGTAGACGAAAGCTCGAGCTCGCTTGCAAACAAACTTGTTTTGGACGCCTCGCAAAAATTTCGACCGCAAGCTCCCTCGTTTCACGGCGCGACGTTATCGTTA
>JABLTK010054799.1_pt1 | contig 11696 bp, 9 predicted proteins | sample 7160131 | NCBI WGS metagenome assembly JABLTK01 (sample SAMN14651221, study PRJNA627086) | human gut metagenome | isolation source: feces | host: Homo sapiens
ATAGTTGGTGTTTTTAACGGTGAGGGTCCACCCGTTCCCATTCCGAACACGGAAGTTAAGCTCACCGGTGCCGAAAATACTTGTCTGGAGACGGACCGGGAAGATAGGTCGATGCCAACACAAAAGACCGCTGCATCAGCAGCGGTCTTTTTCTTGCTTTTATGCACTTTTTGTGCGAAATTTGATGTAGAGTATATGGTGAAAGCATATTGGAGGTAAGTTATGAATTACAGGGTGATCGACTACGAAAGCTGGCCGCGGCGCGAGAAGTACGAGTTCTTCTGCGCGGCCGACCAGCCGTTTTACAACCTCGGCTACAGGCTCGATGTCACTAACGCCTACAGCTTTGCGAAGAAAAACGGCGTGTCGTTCTACATGGTGCTGACCTACCTCGTGACGAAGGCAATAAACTCCGTCGAGGCCTTCCGCTGCGCCAGGCTTGACGGGCAGGTAGTGCTTTTTGACGAGCTGATGCCGAGCTTTACAGACCTCAAGCCCGGCAGCGACAGCTTCCACATCGTCACCATGCCCGCCGGAGACGACATTCTCGCGTTCTGCCGCGAGGCAAAGCGCCGCAGTCTGGCGCAGGACTGCTTCATCGACCCGAGCATGGAGGGGCAGAACCTCATTTACATCTCCTGTGTGCCGTGGCTCGATATCACCGCCATGTCGCACGAGCGCAAATTTGACCCCGACGACGCGATCCCGCGCATTGCCTGGGGCAGGTTCGTGGACGACGGCAGCGGCCGCAAGGAGCTCGGCATGACGCTCGAGCTCAACCACCGCTTCATCGACGGCTACCACGTCGGCCAATTCAACGCAGAGCTCTGCCGTTTTTTAGAGGCGCTTTTTTAGAGGCGAATTAAGGCTGCACCGATACAGCGATTACAGGTGCCCGGTATCGAGGGGGCCGACGAAACCGTGGCGTTTCGCCACCCGCGAGTGCGTCGGGCTGCTGCAATATATGTATTTATACGATTTTAATGCGCCACTGAAGAAACGACCTCTCAGTCACGGTAAACCGTGCCAGCTCCCCTTGCGCAGGGGAGCCAAGGGGGAGCGACACAAAATTTTAATTGCAGTATCGGGAAGCGGCGGTTTCGCGGTTTTCTCCGTACCCTCGATACCGGGCTGCCGCAAAAAGCGTATACGCAGGCGCGTTCATGCGCCATTAAAAAGAGAGTGCAGATCTTGATCCGCACTCTCTTTTATTTACATCACACGTTATTTAAGCCTGTCAGGGCTTGACGGAGCCCCAAATGCTGCCGAGATAGCCCTGGAGACCCTTAACGAAGGTCTGGGGAGTTTTAATGATTTCATCAACATTGCCCTTGTCGTATGCATTGCCGATGCCCTCGAGCATCGCAACGAAATCGTCGGTAGCGCTCTCGACGCCCGACTCGACCTTATCGCCGTAATTCCAAAGGTTTTCGAGCTGGCTGACGTCGGAGCCGACGCTCTCGCTGACGGCGGCCTTGATCTCTCCGAGCTTTGCGGTGACGGTTGCCTGGGTCTTTTCGACAGCGGCGGCGACGCCGTTATCGTTATCTGCAAGGCTTACGGGCGCGAACGCGACAGCGAAGATCATTATCACCGCGAGTGCCGCAGCCAGGATCATTACAGCATTCTTTTTCAGAGTATTGGTCATTTTGATACCTCCATAATTGCGGTTTTTGTTTAATTCTATACTTTTTCCCCTTGATAATATAGATTAAACCACATCACGGAGCAGATTGCAAGAGTTTTTTATTGATTTTAATAAAAATTTTCCACAGAGGCAGTTTTTGTCCCAAAACGAAGGATAGCTCGCCGAAGAAAATGCCGCCGATGACGTCCGCGAAGACGTGCTGCTTGACAAGCAGCGTCGACAGGCACACGAGCACGGTGAACACGCCGCAGAAGAGCTTGAACCACGGCCTTGCGCCCGGCGAACGCAGCGACTGGCGGAACACGAGGTAGGCGAACATGCAGTGCATCGACGGGAAGCAGTTCGTCGGCGTGTCGAAGGAGTATACGACCGACAGCGCCCAGATAAAGCCGCCGTCGGCGGGGTTGAGTTCCGGGCGGGGGATGCAGCTCGGGAAGGCGATGAATATTATGCCGCAGATGAGGTCGCCGATCACGACGCCCGCTGCGAAGCGGCAGCACAGCTGCTCGTCCTGCCGGGCGATCAGCAGCAGACCCATTCCCCAGAACAGGAACGTTGCGACGTATATGACCACCCATTCCGGCCGCAGGGGAAACAGCGCATCGATGCCGAGCGTCACGTCAGACGCGCGCGAAAAGTCAGCCAGCGACTTCGTGCCGAGCCACACGATTGCGTGTATCGCGCATATAGCCAGCAGCGGCACTATTGCATATGCGTGGAATATGGTTTTCTTGCTGTTTGCCATGTTGAACTCCTGACTGTATGGTTTAAAACCGCACAGTTAATATAAACGATACCTCCGGCGTTGTCAAGCCCTTTTCAGAGGCGTTTTTTCAGAGGCGCTTTGAGATCGCACCAATACATTTATTGCGATATCCCGACCGGAGAGTACGGAGGAAACCGTTGAAAAAGGGCGAGCAATGCTCGCCCCTACGATATAGATTTCAGCTCCGGCAAAGTCTTTAGAAACGGAATGGGCAAGCCCATTCCCTACACGGTGCGGCGCAATGCCGTAGTGCGATGCAAAACCGGTTTCCTCCGTGCCTTCGATACCGTGCAAGCGCAATAAACGTATGGGTACAGCCTTAATGCGCCACTGAAAAAACGACCCCTCAGTCAGCTTCGCTGACAGCTCCCCTTACGCAGGGGAGGCTTTTTTGGTGGCGCACGGACGCTGCTACGGATACACTTATTGCGTCAGCCCGGTATCGAAACATTGGAGGAAACCGTAGCGTTTCGCATCCCGTAGGCGTGGTGCATGTTTTACGCCGCACACCTTAATTATTCATTATTCACTATTCACTTGCAGGCGTCAGCCCTGCGCTGTCAGCTCTCAGCTTATTTTACGCCGATTTTACAATGTGATGATTATTGATTTTATAAAGCGCGGATAAAATGGTGATTGTAAAATTGATTGTAAATTGTAAAGAGAGGGACAATTGATGGACATATTCGACGCGCTGGAGATGATAGGCGGCCTGTGCCTGTTTCTTTTCGGCATGAACATAATGGGTCAGGCGCTCGAGCGCCGCGCCGGCAGCAGGCTGCGCACTACGCTGAGCAAAATGACCGGCAAAACGATGACGGGCTTCCTCACCGGACTTGTCGTCACCGCCATTATCCAAAGCTCGTCGGCAACGACCGTCATGGTGGTCGGCTTTGTAAATTCGGGGCTTATGACCCTGAAGCAGGCCATCGGCGTCATCATGGGCGCGAACATCGGCACGACTGTGACGGCGTGGCTGCTGAGCCTCGGCGGCATCAGCGGCGACGCAGTCTGGGTGCAGCTTCTAAAGCCCACGTCGTTCACGCCGGTTCTGGCGCTTATCGGTATTATAATGTATATGTTCAGCAGGGACAGCCGCAAAAACGATACGGGCATGATACTGCTGGGCTTTGCCACGCTCATGTTCGGCATGGACACGATGTCCGGCGCGGTGTCCGGCCTGCGCGACGTTCCTGCGTTCCGTGAGATGTTCGTCGCATTTACCAACCCTCTGCTGGGCGTGCTCGCCGGCGCTGCGCTGACTGCTATCATCCAGTCGAGCTCGGCCTCCGTCGGCATACTCCAGGCACTGGCGCTGTCCGGTCAGGTCAGCTACGGCGCGGCCATCCCCATCATCATGGGTCAGAACATCGGAACCTGCGTCACGGCGCTCATTTCCTCGGTCGGAACGAGCCGGAATGCAAAGCGCGCCGCCGTTGTGCATCTGTCGTTTAACGTCATCGGCACGATCGTGTGGCTGACGGCGTTCTGCATCGTGCGCACCGTCGCGGCGCCGGCGATACTAGGCGAGAGCGCGACGATGTACGGCATCGCGATAGCGCACTCGGCCTTCAACATTGCCTGCACCGCGATACTGCTGCCGGCCTCCGGTCTGCTTGAGAGACTGGCGATACGCCTTGTGCCGGACGGCAGGAAGAAGGAGAGCGAGATCACGCTCGACGAGCGTTTGCTCGCCACGCCGCCGCTCGCGCTTGAGCAGTGCAGCGTCGTGACCGAGGACATGGCCTACTACGCAGCAGGCGCGATGAAAAAGGCAATCGAATGCGTAAGCGACTTCGACCCCAAGGCCGCGCAGGAGGTGCGCGACAGCGAGGACGAGACCGACAAGTACGAGGATATGCTCGGCACCTACCTGCTCAAGCTCGGAGCGGAGCCGCTGAGCGACGAAAACAGCGAGGAGGTCACGGAGCTTTTAAAGCTCATCGGAGATTTTGAGCGCATCGGCGACCACGCGGTGAATGTCATCGAATCGGCCGAGGAGCTGCACGAGAAGCAGCTTGAGTTCTCGCGCAGCGCCAAATACGAGCTGTCGGTCATGAGCTCCGCCGTCTGCGAGGTGCTCGACCTTGCGGTCAAGGCCTTCAAGGACAACGACGCTCAGGCGGCCAAGGCCGTCGAGCCGCTCGAGCAGGTCGTGGACGATCTGAAAAACGAGCTGCGTACACGGCACATACTGCGTATGAAAAAGGGCGAGTGCAGCATCGAGGCGGGCTTCGTGTGGTCCGATCTTCTCACTGACCTTGAGCGTGCGTCCGACCACTGCTCGAATATCGCGCTGTGCGTGCTCGACATGAAAAAGCACACCCTCAGCGCCCACGAGACTCAGCATGAGCGCGAGGATGTCCCCGAATTTTCCGATCAATACCGCCGCTATTCCGAAAAGTACGCTTTGCCCTGAGCGCACGAGCTCCGCCGCACAGGAGGCTCTTAAGAAAACGATCCGCCGCACCTGCTGATAACAAGTGCGGCGGATCTTACGTATTTCTTATTGTTACCCTTAGAACGTACCCTTAGAACGGCCAATCGAAAATGGAATTCCAGAATATCCAGCTTGCTATTTTAATAATAAGCATTTTTCTTCCTCCGTATTTAATATTTTCTTCCTCAATTATTAAAGACGGATTAAAAGCACAATTATTTCACGGCTTGAAAAATTATTTGATTTTCCCGGTGCCGGCAGATTCCGGCTCCACGCCTGCGGTAAGCGAAACGCCACGGCTTCCTCCGCACTCTCCGGTCGGGATACCGCAAAAACCGTATCGATACTGCCTCAATGCGCCTCTAAAAAAACGTGGCGACGGGCTGCTCGGGGGCGTCGCAGGGGGAGTCCTCGATGAAGGTGAGCACAGGCCCCTTTTTGCCGTAGGCGCGGCTGAACTTGAAGTTTATGCGCGCAGTGAGCACGTGCCAGGAGTCGCCGACAATGCTGTCGGAGTCCTCCCACTGGCAGATGAGTCCGGCAAACTGGATATCCTCGGCGCAGCAGGTCATGACGTGGCGGCCGACGATGAAGCTTCCGGCAGGAAGCTTTTTGCGCTTTAAATAGCGGCATTTGAACTTAACTACCTTGTTTTCATACTTTTTCGGTTCCTCGGACATATCGCGGTACCAGACGGCGTAGTCGTCGTCGCCGATCTCGACAACGGGCGCGTCAAGGTCAAACGGCAGGGGATCCTCGATCTCATCGTACTTGACCGTGCCGTCGGCGTACTCATAGGCAATATCGCTGCGGCGCGAGGCGGCGCGAACCAGCTTGTGCAGCTCCATTTTGTCGATGGAGTCGTTATAGCGGTTAAATACGGTCAGCTCCGCGCTTTTGAGCTTATCGTAGACAAGGCTTCGCATATTGGCGTTGTAGCTGAGTATGCTGCGCGCATCGGCGAAGAAAAACTCCTGATAGACCATCCACAGCTCGGGCAGCGCCTGATACAGATCGTCGAGCATCCACATGCCGTTGTACTCGATGACGCACCTTTCGCAGTCATACCGGTCGAGCCAGCCGCGGAAGGCGCTGCGTGTGAGCTCTTCCGGCTCCTCGACGGTCACCATGAACACGTTGGGCGCGGAGAACTTATCGGGCGCGTACTCCTCCTCGCCCTCCTCGCAGACGACCAGCAGCGTGCGCTCGCCGCTGTTAAAGCGCTTATCCTCAAGCGTTTCCTGGATAAACTTCGTTTTTCCGCTCTCGAGAAAGCCCGTGAACAGGAAAACGGGAACCTCTTTCACATTACTCAATGCCGAACAACTCCTTGACAGCCTGCTCGTTCAGCTTCGAGCCGATCACGCACACGCGGCCGGTGACTGCCGGCTCGCCGCGGCGAACGTCCGCCTCTCCGGGAACGTAGTCAAAATAAAGCCACTTGCCGTCTGAGGCATCGACAAAGCCCTTGGCGCGCAGTATCGTGCCGTAGCTTGCGTCCTCATCAAACTCGCTGAGAGCCTTTCGGACCTCGGCCTCGGTGAACTTTTTCGGAGTCTCGACGCCCCAGGAGGTGAACACCTCGTCGGCGTGGTGATGACCGTGATCGTGGCCGCAGCCGCAGGAGCAGCTCTCACCGTGCTCGTGCTCGTGGTCGAGCTCGTGGTGATGGTGATGCTCGGAGTGATCGTGGTGCTCCATCTCCTGCATGGTGGTCGACAGGGAGTCGATGTGCTCCATAACGTCAACGATCTGCCTGCCGCTGAGCTCGTCCCAGGGCGTGGTTATGACCGTGGCGTTGGGGTTTAGCTGGCTTAGCATCGCGCTTGCGGTTACGACCTTGCCGTCGGAGGCGGAATCGGTGCGGCTGAGGACGATAACGTCGGCATTGTGCACCTGGTCGTTGAAGAATTCGCCGAAGTTGCGGATGTACATACGGCAGCGGCCGGCATCGACGACGGTGACCTTTGCGCCGATCTCGCAGCCGGGCACGCTTGCGACGGCCTTTGCAACGTCCGAGAGCTTGCCCACGCCGCTCGGCTCGATGAGGATGCGGTCGGGGTGATACTGCTCGATGACCTTCTGAAGCGCAGCGGTGAAGTCGCCGACGAGGGTGCAGCAGATGCAGCCGGAGTTCATCTCGGTGATCTCAACGCCCGCGTCGCGCAGGAAGCCGCCGTCAACGGCGATCTCGCCGAACTCGTTCTCGATGAGGACGAGCTTTTCGTTTTTATAGCCCTCCGCGATGAGCTTGCGGATGAGCGTGGTCTTGCCTGCTCCGAGAAAGCCGGAGAAAATGTCTATTTTAGTCAAGGTTATTACCTCCTTAGTAATATACACGTCCAAAACTATATTATAGCACAGCTTTGCAAATTTGCAAACTTGTGTTGAAGCCGCGATTCATATATAATTGATTGAGAAAAACGCCGGGGGAAGGCTTTAAGGAGGCTTATGTCATGACAGGACCCGACCCGAACAGAATATACCCGAACGAGAGCATAAAGCAGCTAGTTTATATCAAAAACGTCATCACACGGCCTAATATAATCGTCGGCGACTATACTTATTACGACGATGCGGACGGCGCTGAAAGCTTCGAGGAGCACGTCACGCACCACTACGAGTTTTTGGGCGATAAGCTTATCATCGGCAAATTCTGCGCGATAGCGAAGGGCGTCGAGTTTGTCATGAACGGCGCAAATCACCGCATGGACAGCGTGAGCACCTATCCGTTCAACATCATGGGCGGAGGCTGGGAGCGATTCGCGCCCGAGCTCGGCGAGCTGCCGTTCAAGGGCGATACCGTCGTCGGAAACGATGTTTGGATCGGCCAAAACGCCGTTATCCTCCCCGGCGTTCACATCGGCGACGGCGCGATAATCGGCGCAAGCAGCGTGGTCGGCAGCGACGTCGAGCCCTATTCTGTCGTTGCGGGAAACCCGGCAAAAATGCTGCACAAACGCTTTGACGATGAGATGATCGAGCTGCTCCTGCACCTTAAATGGTGGGATAAGGATATCGAGGAGATAAACCGGCTCATCCCCGTTCTCACCTGCTGCGATATCGAAAAGGTCAGAGCCGGACTCGAAAATATTGCTCATTCAGATATATGATAGCATTTACCGCTTGCGCCGGCAGTAAAATATATCTATAATAAAAAATATATATTAAGCATATATAAAGAGAGACAGAGAGAAATGGAAAAACTGCGTATAACGGCGCTCGCGCTGTGCCTGAGCGTCGCGCTGTGCGTCGTGAGTCCGTGCGTCCTTGCCGAGGACGAGGGTGCGCCGAAGCTCAATTCGGCTCAGAGCGCACTGATAGGAGACCTGTCAAGCGGTAGAATACTCTACAATGTCGATGCCTACTCGCGCCGCTATCCGGCAAGCCTTACGAAGATCATGACGCTGCTGCTGGCGGTCGAGGCCGTCGAGCAGGGCACGGCGTCGCTCGAGGACATGGTCACCGCCGGCTCGGACAGCCAGTCCGGACTTACCGAAGGCAGCTCAAGCTCCGGTATCTGCATCGGTGAGACGATGAGCATGAAGGACCTTCTCTACTGCGCCGCGCTTGCTTCGGCAAACGAGGCGTGCAACATCATCGCCGGGCACGTCGCCGGCTCGATAAGCGCTTTCGTGGAAAAAATGAACGCACGCGCCGCCGGGCTCGGATGCAGCGGCACGCATTTTGTCAACACCCACGGCATGCACGACAGCGAGCACTACACCACGGCGCACGATATGTTCCTCATCGCCCGCGAGGGCATGCGCCACGCGCTGTTCGCGCAGCTCGTCGGAACCCGCGAATACACGACGAGCGCCACAAATGTCAGCTCGCCGCGCACTCTCAGGAACTCGAACGCGCTTATAAACAGCGATTCGCCCTACTCGGATAAGTATTTTTACACAGGCGCGGTCGGCATAAAAACAGGCTACACGAGCGATGCCGGCTACTGCCTCGCGTCCGCCGTGCAGCGCGAGAGCGTGAGCGTCATCACCGTCGTGCTCGGCGCGGACGGCGGCTCCGGCAGCTACGACAGTTTTGCCGATACCGTGACGCTGCTCGACTGGTTCTTTGAAAACTACTCCTACCACAGCATCGTCGAAAAGGGCTTTGCCGCCGCAAGTCAGCCGCTTTCGGTAAAAGGAAAAAGCGGAAGCGTGACGCTCGTCTGCGCACAGGGGATAAGCGCGCTGGCGGCAAATGATCTTGATGTGTCGGCGCTTGAAAAGACCGTCACGCTCAAGGCCGAGACGCTCGACGCCGTTCCCGCCGAGGGCACGGAGCTCGGCACGGTGAGCTTTTCAGACCCGACAGACGGTACGGAGCTCGGCACGGTCGCACTCGTCGCCTCAAATGACGTGCAGCTTGACGAGCCCGAGCCGCAGCCGGCCGCTCCGCAGGAGCTCAGTCATGAGCAGAAGCTCACCATCGTCATAGTCTGCGCGATCACGGTGCTCCTGCTGCTGGTGTTCATCCTGCTGCTGGTGCGGCGGCAGAAGCGAATGAATAATAAACAGTGAATAGGTGAGGTGTGCGCAAAACGGATTTTCAGTGGCGCATTTACATTCTACCGATACATTTATTGTGATATCCCGACCGGAGAGTGCGGATGAAACCGTTAAAAAAGGGCGAGCAATGCTCGCCCCTACGATATAGATTTCAGTGTCGACCAAGGTTCGGCAAGCGGAACGGGCAAGCCCATTCCCTACACGGTGCAGACGAGATTTTGCACTAAATCAGCACCATTATCCGTGGAGCGAACTGCCACGGTCTTTGTCGGAACCGATTGCAGCTCGTAGGGGCGGGCATTGCCCGCCCGCATGGTCGGAACTACGATTTAACACAAACGCATAAAAGACAGCGCTGATACATCTTTTGCCTCGGCCAGACCGGTAAGTGCCGACGAAACCATAACAAACGGGCGAGCAATGCTCGCCCCTACGATATAGATTTCAGTGCCGACCAAGGTTTGGCAAGCGGAATGGGCAAGCCCCTTCCCTACAGGGTGCGGCGCAAAATCTGCTCCGCACAAAAGGAATGTGAAATAATACGGGTTGCTCCGTTTTTTCGATACCGGGCGACCGCAATATACGTATAGGAGCAGCCTCAAAGCGCCTCTGAAAAAACCAACAATGGATTGTTGATTGTTTGTTTAAAAATGTTGAAAAGCCGAATGAAAAATTCTGTATGTGGAAAGCCTTAAAATTATGAACATTTTTATCAACATTAAAAACCGAGAAGCACCAACTATTTTTTCGACTTTTCCACAATAATTTAAGCTACTGCTAATACTACTGAATTTTATCAGATTTATTTAATTAATATATCATTTTATTTTTTGTTTTTAACGGGAGGAACCTTATGAAATTTTCATGTGAAAAATACATTCTTCAGTCCGCTGTTGCGGTATGCGCGAGAGCAGCCGCGGCGAAAAGCCCTATCCCGACGCTTGAGGGCGTTCTGCTCGAGGCCGGAGAGCGGCTGAGAGTTACGGGCTATGACCTTAAAAAGGGCATATATACGACGGTAGACGCCGAGGTATCCGAGCCCGGCAGCATCGTTCTGGATGCAAGGCTCTTCGGCGAGATGGTGCGAAGAATGCCCGACGGCATGGTGACCATATCCTCAGAGCCGGACAACAGAACGACCGTCAAGTGCGGCAAGACCGAGTTTTCCTTCATGGGCATGGACAGCGGCGAGTACCCGGAGCTTCCGAGTGTGGACGGTCTTAAAAGCTATAAAATAAAGCAGGGCGTGCTCAAGAGCATGATAAATCAGACGATGTTCGCAATCAGCGATAACGACAGCCGCCCGGTGTATACGGGCTCGCTGTTCGAGGTCGAGTCAGGGACTCTTGCTATGGTCTCGGTAGACGGCTACCGCCTGGCGATCCGCCGCGAGGCGATCGAGGGACCGGAGGAGCACAACGAGTTCATAGTTCCCGGCTCCGCGCTTTCGGATATAGAGCGCATAAGCGCAAACGAGTCCGAGGAGGATGTGAATATCTTCGTCGGCGCAAATCACGTCTCGTTCACCGTCGGCAGCACCGTCGTCATAAGCCGCCGCTTAGAGGGTGATTTTCTCAACTACCGCAAGGCGATGCCGGACACCTTTAAGATGCATATAAAGGTAAACAGAGGCGAGCTTTTAAAGGTCGTCGACCGCGTTGCTATAATCATCGACGAAAAGACGAAAAATCCCGTGCGTATGACCTTTAACGAAAATTTCATCGACTGCCTGTGCAATACCCCCATCGGCAAGGCCGAGGACGTATGCTTTGCAGAGGGCGACGGAGAGGGGCTGGAGATAGGCTTTAACGGCAGGTATCTTATGGATGCGCTCAAGGCCGCACCTGCCGACGAGATAGATCTGTGTCTCAACAGCAATACCTCCCCCTGTATAATGGTTCCCTGCGACGGCAGCGATAAGTTCAAATATATGATCCTGCCGATAAGACTGAGAAGCTGACAGCGTATTTAATTACACCTCATCCGCCGGCTGCGCCGGCACCTTCCCCTCAAGGGGAAGGCATGGTGCGGCGCAAAATTTTGCACCAGATCAGCACCATTATCCGTGGAGCGAACTGCCACGGTCTTAGTAGGAACCGATTGCAGCTCGTAGGGGCGACCATCGGTCGCCCGCATGGTCGGAACTACGATTTAACACAAACGTATAAAAGACAGCGCTGATACATCTTTTGCCTCGGCCAGACCGGTAACTGCGGAGAAAACCGTTAATAAAGGGCGAGCAATGCTCGCCCCTACGATATAGATTTCAGTGCCGACCAAGCCCATAGCAAGCGGAATGGGCAAGATAAGTTCCCTACAAGGCATGACGCA
>JABLTK010014053.1_pt1 | contig 11694 bp, 9 predicted proteins | sample 7160131 | NCBI WGS metagenome assembly JABLTK01 (sample SAMN14651221, study PRJNA627086) | human gut metagenome | isolation source: feces | host: Homo sapiens
TATAGATATGACAAATGGAGATGAAGAACTTAATAATTTTGTAAATTCACTAAGTGAAGATCAGAAGAAAGAAATAATTAGAAATGGGTTTATAAAGTTAGTGAATAAAGAAGATCCATCAGCAAATTGCACAACATTTCAAGACGTATTAGATTTGGCTAAAGAACAAGGTGAAATTTCTGAGGCGACCGAAGATGCTTTTTGGACAGGACTATTAAGTGAACAAGGATTAGACGAAAATCTGATAGCAATGCTTAAAGAAGTATATTTTAACAAATTTACTAAAATGATAGAAGGCTATACTGTAACAAACCCAAATAATAAAAAATCTAACACATATATAGCCACAGCAAACGGCACATATACATTTAAAATACAAGATATAGTAACAGGAAAAACATATACTAAAAAAGTAGAAGTAACAAATGTGGACACTAGTTTACCAGCATATGTACCTGTAACTAGCATAAGTAGAGGATGGACTTATATTCATATGTTTGATGCAAGCATAAATAATTATACAACATTTGAAAAAGCATATGTAATATTAAATGGAGAAAAGATTGAATTAAAATCAAATGATTTAAAAAAAGCCCAAGACAATAAATATGAATCTGTTTACACGGTCATTCCCAATACATTAAGCCAATTAGTAGAAGAAGGAAAATTAACGGAACGACCAAATCTATTTGGAACAACTCAAACTTTTATATTAGTAAAAGATGGAGTTGAATATGAAATACAAGTTGTAATTACAAAAGGTATAGCTTTTTAGAAAATAATAAAACAATTCACAAGAACTCTTTGGATAAAACTTTAAATCCAGAGAGTTTTTTATTTAGAAAAAGAAAGGGTATCAAGTGAAAAGTTAAATTCAATTTTGCAAAATAAATGCAGTTTGTACGAAAAAAATAAAGTTAATCAAAATCAAAACAAGTAGTTGCATTATAAAAAATATTGCTTTATAATAAAGAAAAGAAAAACAAAAGAGGGGAAGGAAAATTAGATGAAAAAACTAAAACAAAATAAGGCAATAACACTAATTGCACTAGTTGTGACAATAGTTGTACTATTAATATTGGCAGGAGTTAGCATACAACTACTATTAGATGACAATGGAATAATAGCAAAATCAAAAGAAGCAAAACTAAATACTAGAATATCTGAAATTGAAACTGAAATTGGTATGTGGAGACAAGAAAATTTTATGAGTAAAGAAACAAACCAAACAAAAGTAGATTCAGACGTAATATTGCAAAAGTTAAAAAATCAAAAATTAGTAACAGATGATGAGATAGACCAAAGCCAAGAACTAATAATTATTAAGAATAAAAATGGCGCAGTTGTGAAAGAAATAAGTTACAGCAATGTGCAAATAAATGTTAGCCAATCAGCTGGAACAGGAAATGTGCTATTGAAAGTAACGTCAGTAGAGGGAATTCTTATTCCAATAATTGATATCAGCGATGAAAATTATACAGAATTAGACAAATATGAAAATTCATTAAGCACAGAAGAGAAAAAAGATATAATAAAATTAAGTATGCCAAACTATGTAAATAAAAATTATCCAGATTCAAATTGTACAAGTTTTGAAGAAGCTTTACCAATTTTAAAAGCTAATTCTGTAATACAAGGAGAAGTGGCAGATGAGTCGGCATTTTGGGCATCAGTGGAAAATGCTGGAGGTGTAGACAAATTCTTTGATGAACAAATATTATTTGGGTTATATTGTAATGACGAAACACAACAAATATCTGGATGTGAAATTACAAATCCAAATGGAGAAGATTCAACAGAATATACTGCAACAACAAGTGGGACATATACATTCACAGTAAAAGATAAAGTTACAGGAAAAAGTTATACTAAAAAAGTAACTGTAAACATATAATTATAAAACAAAAATAGCAATACAAAAAGTATTGTTATTTTTTTGTCGAAAAAAAATAAAAAAATATTAAAATTTTTTAAAAAAACTATTGCTTTTTATAAAATTTTATATTAAAATTTAATCGAAGTGGTAAGAAGTGGTACAAAGTGGTGAAAAAGTGTTGAGGAGGTGAAGATAGTGTTAATAGGTGAATATAGCCATTCTCTAGACGTTAAAGGCAGATTAATAATGCCAGCAAAGCTAAGAGAAGATATGGGAGAGAAATTTATAATAACAACTGGTTTAGATGGTTGTTTATTTGGATTTTCTATGTCAGAATGGCAAAAATTCGAGGACAAGCTAAAAACACTACCAATCACTAACAAAAACGCAAGAAACTTTGTAAGGTTCTTTTTATCAGGAGCAACAGAATGTGAACTAGATAAACAAGGCAGATTTTTAATAGCAGGAAAGCTTCGTGAAGTTGCATCATTAGATAAAGATGTAACAATAATCGGAACAGGAACAAGAATTGAAATCTGGAACAAAGAAAAATGGGAAGAGCATATTAGTGAAGAAAATCTTTCTATAGAAGAGATAGAACAAAATATGCAAGAACTTGGTATATAACTTTTAAAAAGTTTATATAGTCTCAAACTAAAGAAAAAATTAAAAAAACAAAAGATTAACTAATAAGAAACAAAAGCTAAAAACGTACAAAAGAAAAAACTTACAAAAGATAAAAAACAAAAAGTATCCAACCAAAGAAAAAATCTAACCTACGACAAAAGAAACACAAGAAAAAATATCAAAAGAAAAAATCAAACCACTTAAAGTTTGAAAAGCTTAAACAAAAGAATTGTTTTAAGCTACTAAAGCTAAATATAACAAAAACAAAAGAAAAAATTGAAATAATAATTATAACAAAAGACGGAGCAAATAAAATAGCTAAATATACAAAAGATAAAATTTTTTGTAGTACACAGTTGGTATAAATATACCAACTGATTGTGCTTTTATGGGGAAAATACGAAAATTTGTTTTGAATTATTATATTTGATAGAGGGCAAGAACTTGGAATTTAAACATACTCCGATAATGTTGAATGAATGTATTAATGGACTAAAAATAAAAGAAGATGGAATATATGTTGATGGAACTCTTGGAGGAGCAGGACACAGTAAAGAAATATTAAAGCATCTTTCAAACAAAGGTCTATTAATAGGAATAGACAGAGATGAGGAAGCTTTAAAGGCTGCAAAAGAAAATCTAAAAGAATACAACAACGTAAAATACATTCACGGAAATCACGATGACATAAAAGAAATTTTAGAAGATTTAAAAATAGAAAAAGTAGATGGAATCTTATTAGACTTAGGAGTTTCGTCATATCAGCTAGATGAAAGAAATAGGGGATTTAGCTACCTAGGACAAAATGAGCTAGATATGAGGATGGACCAGACTCAAGACTTAACAGCAAAATATGTTGTTAATAACTACGAGGAAGAGAGACTAGCAAATATTATTTTTGAATATGGAGAAGAAAGATTTTCTAGAAATATAGCAAGAAATATTTGCAAATATAGAGAAGAAAAGGAAATAGAAACGACAGACGAACTTGTAAAAATAATAGAAAGTTCGATTCCAAAGTCTAAGCAAAAAGATGGACATCCAGCAAAAAGAACATTCCAAGCAATCAGAATAGAAGTAAATAACGAAATTAAACCATTATATGATACTGTTTTAAATTCGATAGAATGTCTAAAAGAAGGTGGAAGGTTATGTATTATAACATTCCATTCACTAGAGGATAGAGCAGTAAAGAACGCATACATAGAGGCACAAGGACAATGCACTTGTCCAAAGGAATTGCCATATTGCGTTTGTCATTATAAATCATTTGGAAAAATTATAAATAAAAAACCAATAGAAGCAGATGAAAAAGAAAGAGAAGAAAATTCAAGATCCAAAAGTGCAAAACTTAGAATTTTTGAAAAACACACAAAGGAAAATTAAGAAGGAAAAGAGGTGAGAATAACTTATGGCAGGTTATCAATACGAAACTAGCCCAAGAAAATTACAACCTGAAAGAATACCAGCAAAGAAAAAAACACAAAGCAAGAAGAAAACAGTAGCAAAGAAAGTGGCTCCAAAAGCAGTAAAAAAGACTAAGAAAAAAGCAAAGTATAACTATAAACCAATAGTATATATAATGCTTGGATTTGTAATGCTGTTTACCATAAGTTATAGAAACTCATTAATAAACGAAAATTATAACAAGAAAGAAAATATAAAATCACAAGTGAGTGCTATGCAAAAAGAGAATGAACAATTAAAAGTAAGCATAGAAAACAGTTTAAACTTAAATTCAATAGAAAAAGCTGCAGAAGAAAAATTAGGAATGAGAAAACTAGACAATAACCAAAAAGTATATGTAGACTTACAAAAGAAAGATTATATAGAGCCAGCAACAGAAGAAGTTGTAATAGAAGAAGATACATCGTTCTTCGGAAAAATTTTAACAAGAATATCAGAACTATTTAAATAAAACCCTTATGGAGAATAAGAGTTTTATTTTTTTAGCACTTCATCAAAAACTTTGGCTAGATATTTCATGCTGGTCATGGACTGCTCTAAAGTGTTTCCGGTAGCTCCAACTTCGATGATACAAGCAGCTTTTCCCAGTTGTTGATTATATCTACTATTTCTGAGCAGAATAGATCTAAATAGCCCTGGGTACAATTCGTTTGCCTTCTTTTGAATAGAGATGGCAAATTTTAAGTTTTGTTGCCAGTTAGGATGCTCTAACCCACCACCGTCAGTCCCAATAACAAACATAAGCTGAGAAGCGACTTCGTTTCCAATCTGAACAGAAGGAGCATAAGACGTATCTGCTATTGCGTCTCTGTGCAAATCTATAATTATATCAGTATTAGGTTGAGTGTTTAATATTCCTTGAACAGTGCTCATGGACCTACCATAAGAGCCGGAATAGGCTGGATAATCGTGGTAAGTTTTATCGTGAGTAACATTAAAACCATAAGATATGAGTTGCTCAGAAAGAGAGTCGCCAACCCTGGAAACAGAGTAGCTCAAATCGGTGGTTCTAAAAGTTCCACTTTCTTCATAAGAAAAGGCTTCTGTTGGGGTATAGCTTTCACAAGTATGAGTGTGAAAAATAATAACATCAGACTTGTTGAAATCTAAGCCGTCAGGGTTAAGCATATCTTCTGTTAAAGTATAATCAGTACCGTTTTTAATTGCAACACCTTCATATTCGTTGGTAAAAGTGTTGGGAACACCGCTATCTAAAACTTGTGTGCTTAAATTTGTATTTGCGTGTTGAATCTCATTTGAAGGAGCCTCGTTATCAACAACAGACGGCAAATCGACTACCGGAAGCACGGTTGAAGTCATAACTGGAAGTTCGAGATTGAGTAAGAATTGTAAAGGACTTTTTGCTTCGGCAAAGTAATGCTCATTTGTTGAAAGCTCAATATTGCTAAACTCATTTATCAAAGGAATAGTTTGGCCAATAATATCTGTTGAAGAAATAGATTTGCTAAATACAGAAGACTGCAATTCTTCAAAAGCATTTGAATCAAAATCGCTTGCCAAACTTTTTCTACGAGAATATATAAAAAAGACTAATGCAGAAATACAAATGCTTAGCACTAAAAGTTTAAAAATTTTTCTTACACTTACTACTTTTACATTAATCATGATTTTCTCCTTTGCTCTATATAAATATATATTCAAAAAAATATAAATTATGATTACAAAGTCTTGAATAAAAAAACTTTTTAATATATCATATAAACGAGGAGGGGTATGATGGTAGGACTAAAATTAAATTTAGAAAATTCAAAAATTGAAATGGAAGAAATAGTAGAATATAGCAAGGAAGTAAAAAAGATTCATAAAGAATTACATGACAAAAAAGACGATGAAGATGAGTTCCTAGGGTGGCTTGAACTTCCAAGCAAATATAATAAAAAAGAATTCAAAAAGATAAAAGAATGTGCTAAAAAAATACAAAAAGATTCAGACATATTGTTAGTAATAGGAATAGGCGGGTCGTATTTGGGAGCAAGAGCAGTAATAGAAGCATTAACAAATACCTTCTATAACATGCAAGAAAAAGGTGTAAGAACAACTCCACAAATAATATATGTAGGAAACAATTTGAGCCCAAGCTATATAAATGATGTTATTGATTTATTATCTGGAAAAGACTTCTCAATAAATGTAATATCAAAATCTGGAACAACCACAGAACCTGCAATCGCATTTAGAATATTTAGAGAGTTAATTGAATCAAAATATGGTTTAGAAGAAGCGAGAAAAAGAATATATGTTACAACTGACAAAAAAGAAGGAGCTTTGAAAAAGCTTGCCGCAAAGGAAAAATACGAAACATTTGTTATTCCAGACAATATAGGTGGAAGATACTCGGTTCTAACACCGGTGGGACTTTTACCAATAGCAGTAGCTGGAATAGATATAGACGAACTTATGAAAGGTGCAAGATTTGCACAGGACAAATACAATGACAATAACATAGAATATAATGAAGCATATCAATATGCAGTTGCAAGAAACTTGCTATATAAAGATGAAAAAAATATCGAGATACTAGCAAATTATGAACCTAAAATGCACTATGTAACAGAATGGTGGAAGCAATTATATGGCGAGAGCGAAGGAAAAGATAAAAAAGGAATTTTCCCTTCGGGAGCAGACTTTACCACGGATTTGCACTCATTGGGACAATATATCCAAGAGGGCAGAAGAAATTTATTTGAAACGGTTATAAGAATAGAAAGACCATATAGCGATATTTATATAAATTCTGATGAGGATGATTTAGACGGATTGAACTATTTGATGGGCAAATCGTTAGACTATGTGAACAAAAAAGCAATGGAAGGAACAATAGAAGCACATGTTTCAGGAGATGTTCCTAATATAATGATTGTGATGCAAGATTTGAGCGAGGAAACAATAGGACAGCTAATATACTTTTTTGAGCTTGCATGTGCAATGTCTGGCAAAATATTAGGAGTAAATCCATTTAACCAACCAGGAGTGGAAGCATATAAGAAAAATATGTTTAGACTATTAAACAAACCTGGATACGAAGAAAAATAAAATTAGAAAACCACATTTTTTAAAGAGAAAAAATAAACAATCTATTGACATAACGCTAAAAAAGAGTTATTATAATAATATGTTAATATTAAAACAATAGAGACAAAGTAAAATAAAGGTTACCAAAAGAGAGAATTGACCATGGGCTGAAAGTCGATTTAGGAAAACATATTTGAAAAACTACCTCTCAGTATAGAAATATACTGGCGCAAGCTTGTTTAAAAATTAAGTAAAAAATTAGGATGGAACCGTGCATATAAATTCGCACTCCTAAATGCTATTAAGCATTTGGGAGTGTTTTGTTTTCAAATGCAGATAGCAAAAAAATAAAAAAGGAGGAAAACAAAATGATTAACATTGAATTAAAAGACGGAAGCAAAAGACAAGTCGAAAAAGGTTCTAGCATACTAAAAATAGCTAGACAAATTAGCGAAGGATTAGCTAGAAATGCTACTGCAGGCAGAGTAGATGGAAAGGTAGAAGATTTAAGATTTCCAATCAATAAAGATTGTAAATTAGAAATCCTAACATTCGACGATGAGGATGGAAAAAAAGCCTATTGGCATACATCATCACACATAATGGCACAAGCGATAAAAAGATTATACAAGGACATTCAACTTGCAATAGGACCATCTATAGATGCGGGATTCTACTATGATTTTGACACAGAATACAGATTTTCAGAAGAAGATTTTACAAAAATTGAAGAAGAAATGAAAAAAATCATAAAAGAAGATCTACCAATAGAAAGATTTGAACTTCCAAGAGAAGAAGCAATCAAATTGATGAAAGATGCAGGAGAAAGCTATAAAGTAGAGTTAATAGAAGATTTACCAGAAGATGAAGTAATTTCTTTCTATAAACAAGGAGAATTTACAGACCTTTGTGCAGGACCTCACTTAATGAGTACAGGTAAAGTAAAAAGTGTAAAATTATTATCTACATCAGGAGCTTACTGGAGAGGAAATGAAAACAACAAAATGTTGCAAAGAATATACGGTGTTGCATTCCCAAAAGCAAGCTTGTTAGAAGAACATTTACAAATGCTTGAAGAGGCAAAACAAAGAGATCATAGAAAACTAGGAAAAGACCTAGAATTATTTATGACACATAAACTAGTAGGTTCAGGACTTCCAATGTATTTGCCAAATGGTGCAACAGTAAGAAGATTACTAGAAAGATATATTCAAGATAAAGAAATAAAAATGGGATACAAACATGTATATACACCATCACTTGCAAATGTTGAGCTATACAAAACATCAGGACACTGGGATCATTATAAAGAGGATATGTTCCCTGTTATGAAAATGGATAATGAAGAACTAGTATTAAGACCAATGAACTGTCCACATCATATGTTAATATTCAAGAACAAAATGCGCTCATACAAAGATTTACCAATAAGAATTGGAGAACTTGCACACGATTTCAGATATGAAGATAGTGGGTCAGTTTGTGGAATTGAGAGAGTTAGACAAATGTGCCAAAATGATGCTCACTTATTTGTAAGACCAGACCAAATAAAAGAAGAAGTTGCAAAAGTAGTAAAATTAATACTAGATGTTTACAAAGACTTTGGATTTAAAGATTATGCATTTAGACTATCTTTAAGAGACAAGAACGACAAACATAAATATTTTGATGATGATGAAATGTGGGAGAGAGCAGAAAGTGAGTTAAGAGAAATTTTAACAGAGTTAGGGCTTGATTTCTATGAGGCAGAAGGAGAAGCAGCATTCTATGGACCAAAGCTAGATGTACAATTAAAATCAGCAATAGGACACGACGTAACAGTTTCTACTTGCCAATTAGACTTCTTACTTCCAGAGAGATTTGAGCTAGAGTACATTGGAGAAGATGGAAAAGCTCATAGACCAGTTGTTATTCATAGAGCAATACTTGGAACATTAGACAGATTTATGGCATTCTTAATAGAAGAAACAAAGGGAGCTTTCCCAACATGGCTTTCTCCACTTCAAGTAAAAGTATTACCAATATCAGATAAACACTTAGAATATGCAAATGAAGTTAAAAAAGCATTGGAAGAAAAAGACGTAAGAGTTGAAGTTGATGAGAGAGCAGAGAAAATAGGATACAAAATCAGAGAAGCTCAACTTCAAAAAGTGCCATATATGTTAGTAGTTGGTGACAAGGAAGAAGCATCAGGAGAAGTAGGAGTTCGTAACAGAAAAGACGGAGATTTAGGAGCAATGAAATTAGAAGATTTCGTTTCTAAAATTGACAGCGAAATAAGAAATTTTGAAAACAAATAACACACAAAATACACCTCGAATAAAACAGAGGTGTATTTCTGTAAATAAATTATCAATAACAGATTTTGAAATAGATATAACCAAGAAATTAAAAGAATGTTTATAAAAAATAATAAAGAACCTATAAAGAACCCAAAGTACAGATAAAATCTGATAATTTAGGTTCTTTTTATATTTCAGAATTTTAATTGAATATATAATTTAATAAAAATTAATATACTTATTTTATAGCATAACTGTAAGAAAAAATCAATACCATAAAATTCATAAAAATAAAATTTTAAAAAAGTTAAAAATTGTAAAACTTAAGAGCAACAAGCATTACACAGAAAATACTCTTTTATTAAATTATATATTTAATAAAAATGTGAACATAATAAAACAGGAGGAATAAGTTTTATGAGGAGAACAATAGAGAAAATAAAAGAAAGAAAAGCAATAACTCTAATAGCGCTAGTAGTAACAATAGTTGTAATTTTAATACTTGCAGGAATAACAGTAGGAATGGTAACAAGCGACAATGGAATATTAAAAGAAACAAAAAATGCAAAACAACAAGCAGAAATAGATAATGAAAAAAGCATAGTTGAAAGAGCGAAAATGCTAGCAATGATGAGAAGTAAAAACGGAGCAATAACATATGAAATATTTGAACCAGCACTAAAAGATGAATCAGGAAAAATATCGACAGATGTAAGTGACGCAGGAGATATAATAGAAGTACTTTTTACAGACTCAAACAGATACTACGAAATTGACCAGGACGGAAATGTAAGCGAGCCACAAGAAGTACAAAAAGATGAGAATGCAGGAGATATAACCAAAGGTGGAAGATGTGACGGAAACGAAGAAAAACCATATGAAATAAATTGCATAGAAGACTTAGTTGCATTGTCAAATATAGTAAATGGTACTGGAATAAAACTTGAAAACGGACAAGCAGTAGAAATAACAATGAATGACAAATTTCAAGGTAAAAACGTAATATTAATGAGAACATTAAATTTTAATTCAAAATATTCGTACGAAGACAGCAACTCTACAAAATTCGGAGATTTAAACCAAGACGGAATAGTAGAAAATATTAAAACAGAACTAACAAAAACAGAAGAAAATTGCACAGGCTTTACTCCAATAGGAAATTCTTTTTATGATTATAAGACATTTAACGGGACGTTTAACGGAAAAAACAACGAAATAAAAAATCTTTATGTAAAAGCAGCCGGCTATGCAGGGGTTTTTGGAGCTGTATGGGGAACAATAGAAAATTTAACAGTATCGGGAAAAATAACATCTACAAATGGTAATGCAGGAGGAATAGTAGGAAAATCAGTTGGAAATATATATAATTGCTGTAATAAAGCAACAGTGCAAGGCTATGGTTATACTGGAGGAATAGGAGGGGCTGTTTGGGATACCGCAGGAGTGATATTAGTCATAAATTGCAAAAACGAAGGAAATGTAGTATCTACAAATAATATTGCAGGAGGAATAGTAGGATGTAGCTCTGGAGAAATAACAAATTGTTTTAACACAGGTACAGTAACAGGAAATTATAATGTACGGAGGAATAATAGGACAATCGCAACAAAAGGTAAAAATAACGAATTGTTATAATAGTGGCGTGGTGGAAGCTAAAAACGGAAGAGCAGCGGGAATAGCAGCCCATGTATATGCAGAAGTTACAGTAAATAACTGCTATAATATAGGAAAGCTAATAGGTTCATCAGCAAATGGCTTAGGAGCAACAACAATAAGCAATAGTTACAATTTTGGACAAATAACATCAAAAAATCCATGTAATACAATAGGGGCAAAAACAATAAACTCTTGCTATTATAAATCTTCACAAAAAGCAAATAATGAAACCACAGAAGAAGGAGTAATTGATTTAGAAGGAAAAACAGCCCAGCAAATGGTAGAAATACTAAATTCATATAAAGACAGCGAAGGAGCATACCCAACAGAATGGAAAAAATGGAAAATAGGAAGTGACGGCTATCCAACATTTGCAGACTAAAATAGCATTAATGTAAAATAGAAATGTATTAAAACAAAAAAGTATAAATACTTATGACAAAATCCTAAATAATAAATTAAAAAAACTAAAAAATCAACAGAAACCGAAACCGTGTGTCGAACTTTGACGCACGGTTTTTCTGGACAAGCCAGCATTTAGGCTATATAATTAGATTGTTAACAAATTTACGTAAATCTAGATTAACAAAATTAAATCAAAAATTAAATCCAAAGAAAAATCCAAAAGAGAAATAAAAATGTAAAAGTATAAGGAGGAATATGGTTGACAGAAAAGACAAAACAAAAAGAGGTAAAATTATTACAACCAAAGATAGACATAGTATTTCAAAGTTTATTTAATGCAAAAAACAA
>JABLTK010094550.1_pt1 | contig 11691 bp, 13 predicted proteins | sample 7160131 | NCBI WGS metagenome assembly JABLTK01 (sample SAMN14651221, study PRJNA627086) | human gut metagenome | isolation source: feces | host: Homo sapiens
AGAGCGTAGACAATCTTCTGCTTTCCATCGATGTTAGTGTTGAGCACACGGAGAATGTGCTGGAACTCTCCCTGGTTAACAAGAGCCTACACAACGGATTAGAACATAACCAACCATTCATTCCAATTCAACCATACCATGTTATTACTACAATTCTGAATAATCCGTCGATTCAATTCTCCACAAAAGTCGGTTCGGCAATCACGGGAATTCAGCCATCGTCTCAGAGTTAGCGACATTTCTCAGAAACAAACAAACTACTGAAAATGAATTACATTCACTATTGACTTTCCCATGGATTGCTCCTTGCAGGAGACTTCAATTAGACGCAACATCCATCCACTTTGACACAACTCCACTAAACGTGCCGAGTTCTCTCTCAAAAAGGCATCTATTACAGGGTACTCACCACTCAGAGACGAAATCACCATATCCACTCTACAGGTCAACAGAACGTCAAATACGAACATATTCTCACTCTTTATTCCACTACTGTAAGATAGCGACGATGCTTCTACACTCCGATTCACTCGATACAACAAGAACACAGTATTCTTGTCCTCTGCTAACTCACTGACCTCAATCTACATACTAAGATCAAATCATCGAAAATACATTGGACATTGGAATTCTGTAGGAGATCGAAAACAACTCGTTTCCATTGGGATCATTGTGAGTATTATAAAGATAACAACATTTCTATGAATCATAAACCGAACTAACTAATACATCTGACACTAACATCAACATGCTCTTCGGATCTGATAGATTCACATATCCATTGCTGATATTCAACACAACTACACTAACATTGGTCTTCACACGTAATTCTTCTCCGCTGTCAATCAGCTTCCATCGATACAAAAGAGGCAAATATGCCGAACTCCGGTTACTACGAGATAAACGCAGGAGTTGAAGAGGAGCCTCAGCTGCAGTGGTTCGACCCAGTGATTGAGTAGCAGATGACAAAACACCAAAGCCTGAAGACAACCACGATGTGATACTGATTGCTTTGGATCAGACAACGAGTCAATTCCTACCATCTTCATCTCCAGTCAGTTTGCGGAAGTTTCGACTGAGATTTGCACTGACACTACTTATGCTAGAGAGAATGCTACTAACGAGAGTCTGGAGGAATGACAATGAAGACGTCGTGAAACTCTCCAAACATGCTAGGAGACCCTCACCATTACGCAAAGAATGAATTGGATTGAGAATGATTCCTGTGAGACTGTGATATAGAGAAACAACGAGATTGCCAGGGTTTCCGATAAGGTCAAGAGCTCCTACAAAGACAGGGGATTGTAAGAGGAACGATGGAATGAGAGCATTCACACAATGACGAATGTACTCATCAATGGACGCTGTATAATGAAGGAAAGGAGGAAGACGAAGACGAAGAGGAGTACGTTGAAAGCAGAGAGATATGAAAGTATCTGATTCGAGAGAGAGAAGGAAATACATTGTATGAATGCGACAATACGCAATATGATAGAGAGATGGTGATAGAGTATGAGTCACTGGATAAGGTGAGAGAGATGAAGGAGGAGAAGAATGAGTAAATAACGAGATAAGAGCAAGATACGATTTGAGTGTTTGGAGAAGTGTCATTAAATGACGATCTGTTATATCAATCCAGAAATAGGGGACTTTTATGTCACACAACAATAAGGCACTAATTAATCATTCTATCCTCTTAAAACATACTTTGGGAATCGCTTATCTTTCATTTGATCAATCACCACATTCAACCTCACACCCTTTGAATTCACTTCCTTCGATTCCTCATATGGAAGTTGAAGAACTGGCTTAGCTGGATCCAAGTAACTGTCAATTCGGATATTCTGAGCTTCTAGAGAGAACGAGGTCAGAAGCGAAATGCGGAACAAAGGCAGAGACTTCACAATTTCATCTATTACCTGAGATTGATAATCAAGGATTACTGAACATTTCACATCCTCCTTGTTGCAAAACACAACGAATTCCCGTAATAAGTGAATGAATGACCTCTTGATAACAACCAGACACAACATCATAGAGACTGAAGGAGACAGAAGGAATGTCGATAACTAGTTGAAGATTGGCAGTATTGGCATAAGAACTGTCATAATGAAACAAAGATGATTGAGGCGCTGCTTCAGAGAACATCTGAATATTGAACAAATGATGACTATGAGGTTGACCTGGTGTACTGTGCAAGGAAGAGGAAGAGGTTGTTGTGTAGAGAGAGAAATCTGTGCTACTAGAGTCGAGAGAGATGGAGCTAAGTGTTCCATCTGAAGCTAGATCAGTGTCTGTAGCAGTAGAATTAGTGTAGGTTGAATACTCCTGTCTATTATAATGCTTAAGCTGAAGAGAACGATATTGAAGAGGTGACAATACCAAGGAAGGAATACAATCAAAGATCTCGAGATAATGTGTACTGTGGAGACGATACACATAGAGATACAGATTCCGACGTATTCCTTCAATGTTCACACTTATTCGTTTTGAAGCAGTTTTTGTTAACCAGAAAGGTCGAGACCAGATTCGTTGGGTTTGAATGGAAGATTCAGATTGGTACAAAACTCGTAAGCAGACACGACAATCAGATTGAGATTCTGATGAGAGAACTGTTTGAGGAGTCGCTGGAACTCGAAGCCAATAAGCATCAGGAGAACCTTCCTTCACATGATTACCTTTTCGTTCACGAATAAGCTCAGTAATAACTGACCAATCAAAATCAATCGACTAAAGATGAATTGAATGATAAGCAGGGACTTGCTGATGAGGGAGTAAAAGAGGCACCTCGCTACCTTCACCTGCCAACTGCAAGTCAAATGAAGTGTGGTTTGCAAGAACGAAAGGAGGAGGACTCAGAGCTACAAAATCTACAAGCCAAGATTCATCTGATGAAGTAGGTTCTGTGATGAGACATTGAAGAAGATAAGGCTAGGAATGAAAGGAAGTATGATGAAATACAGAGTGGATTAACGTGATACGGGTTTGAGATGCTTTGACTGGAATTGACTGACTCCATTCCTCCTCTTCAGAACATTTCACTACAATTGTCCATTCAGTTTGAGTAAGTATTCCTGAGACATGAAGTGGACTTGTAGTATTAGGATCAATCTTTTGTTCAGAATCTCCTATCTGAACCCATAAAACTCGATCTAATTGATTCTTTAGTAAGATAGAAGGGGTGAAGACGATGACTCCTATACCTTTCTCTCGTTGAAGACTAACTCTCATAGGAATAAACGATTCATTGGATCGTGTTCGTGGATTGTACACGGGAATCAACATGCGATCTCCCTTCTCTATCTCCAAGAGAGACGATCCTTCTAACGACACCTGAACAGCATTACTCCAGATACATGTTAAGTCATCATATGCTAACGAACATGAAATTACTGCACATCGATTGATCGATTCATTTCGAGGAGATACAGGTGACATGGCAGAGACAGCATGAAAGTCCACACCAGCTACAGGCAATGTCACTGGATTCATGGAATGCGGAAGACAATGAGTCTGTCGAGTCAATAAACCTGCGGTACTTGTCTTCACCATCGTATTGATCTCCAGAGTCTATTGCTCATCACTTCATTCATCTCTCACCCAGTCACATCGATTGAGAAAGAGAAGCAATGGTCGAATTGTGAAGACTTGAACTTGATAATGATTTCCTGGGTTCTGATAGAGAATCTGTCTCTGAACTGTGAAGCAGAGCTCATCATCAACTGAGACAGGTAAGGTCCATTCACAATCTATTTGTAATCAGTCAGGTTCATACTACTATCGGTAAGTGGAAGACTTGAACAAATAGCTGAGGAACGCAGATAAGGTCTGATGACAAGATTCGTGTTCACACCATCATTGAGAAGATAATTATAGTTGATTTGAGAAGTATTATCTTCTGAAACATGTTTCACCAGTCCCTCACTAACATATTGCTTATAGAAGAGATCTTCTTCTGTTTCATTTACCAGCATAGCTGCTGGGAGAAGTTCCAGACAATTGACCTTCTCATCATCATCATATCTGTTCACAAGATAACAGTAGTTATAATTGTTCTCACTATCTACTGGAATGTGGATTCGACACAAACGATAATTCTGACCATAGTACACATCAGGAACACGTAACCAATTACCCCATATTCCCGCGGTTTTATTTCGAAGACGGATATACAATTGATTCCGGTTTTCAGGACGATCTCGATCATAGTAATCAAAGTGATTCACCATGGAAAACGGGAATGATGAGTACAACAGCGTGGATTGATGTCGATCCTCAGGATGCAACTTATGATGGAGATAATGGTGAACAGAAGTGGTAGCAGGAGTTACTGGACTCGACATAACCTTATCATCATGAAGTTGGATCTCCAAAGGAACAGTTAACATAGAGAGAACGCGAAGGGGTGATATGATAGTAACAGTGGTTTGAAGAAGATGATTCTCAACTCGAAGATAGACTATCTCATATTTGGTTCGACTCTCTTGTGCTTCTGGATGAGCTTCTAGATAAAGTCGAGTCGTTTCTTGATGATCTAATGAGAATGAATGAATATTAACTCCTTTCGACCATGCTCCTGGAATGACAGTATTCGTATCAGTTTTTGTCAATGCCATGGCAAAGCGTAGAATGGATGCATCATCTGAAAGGACTGTTGGTAACTTGTATGAATAGGGAAGAGAAGTATTTCGAGGTAGGAATACTGCCTCGTCTGTATACAACTGTGAGATAAAGAGATCGACACAGCTATTATTCAGGAAGGTAATTCGATCATTGGTACATACAGATGGGCAGGATGATTTCTCTGGCTGCTGCCATGCCTGACTGTAAGCATCAATAAGGTGAGCAAGTAACAGACAATGATCCGTATTCACAATTAGCTCCATATCTGTTGTCTTCACATTCACACTCAAACAATTTGGCAAGTAGAATTCATTTCGATGCAAACGAGTTAGACTATCCGTGACATTCATTCAACTAATTCTACCTTCCATAAACATTGAATTTAGGAATAATTGGCATGACCAAAAGACTCACTAAATTGACAGCATTCACACTCAGACTGCTGCAAACAGTAATCTCTTCACAATCCTTAGAGAACTTACAGAGAAGTTTCGACTTCACTGCACTACACTGAAGACAATCCGTTGTTTCATTTGAATGTGTACATGTACAGTGGTTCATGCGAATCAAGACCATATTACTGGACACAGCAAGAGATGTGTATTGTTCCATGCATTCACTCATGTTCTCATGAAGGAATCACTATCAAAGGAAATGAGAGGATATGAAATAAGTAAATGAGACTGTCGAACGGATTAATTCTGCTGTGTATCGAATTACATTGTGACTACCACCTACCTTCTTCACAACTGAAGGACGATATGAATTGAGATGCACTTGAATCTGATACCGAGAACTATAACTATAAGGAGCTGCTAATTCAAAGAATTCTGTTGTTGAAGTAGAGGCTGTGATTCGTTCAGCTAGAGCCTCACTTACAGTAGATCCTGACGTGTCGGTAGGAATGCCAGAATCACTTCGATAGTCACCATCACGATAGCTACTTGTGACTGATTGAGAACGATCTCGAGTCATCTGAGTGGAGAGTGATTCAATAGGAACACAGATTGTCTTGACACAACGGAAACAACGATCTACATCCGACCATGCCAACAAGTCAAATTCCAACGTGTCTCCAAAGAGAAGAGAGAAGCCTGGATGTGTGAGTGAATCGATTCGGAAAGTATCGAGACTGCCAATCATCACAGAGAATACACGCACTGTATGGGCTAATCGGAACTGCATTGACACGCAACATGGTGAGCATGCTTCCTCAGACGTGGAATTCAAGAAGGAGAAGAAGGATGACCGTTTCATTTGGGGCTGGTACTGTCGACGAAGTTGTTCTCGAAGTGCTTCTGACGACTGTGGCTGTGGAACACCTCCACTGATAATCCGATAATAATCGAGAGAAGGGAAGTTCGTTACGTGATCCTCAGAAGTAGGTCCCTCTGGAGGGATTATCGCGGGAACAACAACCAATTGACCAACCTCTGGCCATGAGTCTTGAACAACCAGAGTGAGAGAAGTGAGTGGGAATTCGATGGGAAGATCTTTCGGTTGTTCTTCCTCATTCATGAAGTTAAACCGAAATGGCTTTGAAGGAGCTGATGGAGGAAGATCAGTTGACGAAGGGATCGAAGAGAGAACGGAAGAGAAGGAATGAAGAACAAGAGAAGACTGAGTAATCATACGATCATCCATGGTTAGGATAATATCACCTGTATCCAATGTGATATGATTAGTTGATGCATTTGTATCCACATTCAGTGTGAGAGTACATTCCTCCAGGATTTGATGTTGAGATGAAACTAAAGGAGTAGAAGGAGAACTTATATCTGTATCACTGAGGATACGACATTGTTTCAATTCGAGATGAGTCACTGCACTTGTATACATTCCGTTTAGAGCATGAGCAGCAAGGAGGAAGGAAGCTTGATTAGGAACAGCAAGTCGACATTGCAAAGACTGTGTAACAAGTGAGAAACCATGTTTTTGATTCGAGTTGGACAGAGCAGAAGGAGAAGATGGTGTGGAGTGAGATGGGGATCCATAAAGCTGCATTAGAGGAAGAAGAAGACGATATGTATCCACAACTAGGAATTGGAGAAGAGAAGGAGTCACACAACCATAAAAATCACCTAGGAAAAAGTAATGCCAAATACGGGCTTCTTTCTCTCGGACTTCTCGATCGATACACAAACACACAATCTCATCCTTCTCTTGAGGACACGAATTCATACTGAGACAAGCTTGATGATCAAATTCACAATGGAGTGAAGCGATAGAAAGCAATCGTGCACTGACATCTTCATATTGTGTATCATATGAGACATGAAAGCGTTCCAATACAAAGTTCAGTGTATGAGAGGCATCCAATAGCTGGACATGAACGCTATGTACCAACATCTTCACTACATATTCACATGACAAGGAAGATTCTGATTCAGGAACGGTTGATCCTGAATCACTATGAAACAATTCCCATGTTTCTTGTAATAATGAAACTCCTGCTTGAATGTCCTTAAGAGAGAAAGCTACTTGAAGATCTGGTACCTCCATTTGGATAGTTATTTCATTGCCTGATCGATAGATACTTCGTTCCAGATCAATTTGAAGACCACAGTCTGTAATTAGCAATCGATTTGACGTATCTGCTAGGAAAAGGTGTTGGAGTTGAAGATTCAGCAGTTGAGACCCTATACGAAGTTGATCGTATCGAAGTTGGAGCATTACAAGCTTCAACTGATAAAGCTGTGAATCATGAGAGAAGACTTGAATGATAGAGTCTGTGATTGAGAAGGTAGCTGTGAGTCGAAGAGAATCTTCGTTCTTAGACTGGGCTGGATGAGATGGAATCAAGGAGACACAATATAATGCATCTCGTACAAGCGAATGAAGAACTTCCAATCGCATCAGCACCATGAATGCATTCACCCCAAGAGAAACTTCCAATTCAGAAGACCAACCTACATGGATTGTTACTGCTTCTCGATTGCTTTGAAGTAGCAACTGAGAACCTGAATCCATCTGAACTGTTTGGATTAGAATCTCTCCTTCCTTATTGTTGATATTCATGTTCAAATGACCTAGAACAAGCGTATGACACTGTCCAATGGGTCTCTCCGTCTCTTCACAATTCAATCCAACTGTTACTCTCTCCAGAATATAACTCACTCGAATCTTTGACAGCATAGTCTCTTCATGAACTACCTCTGGTTTCTCCACAATAACAGGAAGTTCAGGTTGACCTTGAAGTGTTCGTGATACGGAACTACGACGTCGACGTAGACCATAGGAATCGAAAGATGAAGAACGATCCACACTGTTTCTTATGAAGAGAGTATTCTCAGTCATTACTTCGACTTCTTCAATAGAATGAGTGATAATTGCCACATCTCTCTTCAAATGAGTCCACAGAGAGGAATAACAGGAAGAGAGGGCAAAGAGACTTGTCAATCGATTCGGAGTTACCATACACTTGAAATCAGAAGAGGAAAGTGTGAGAGTCCAGTCAGTCAGATTGAATAAGATACAGAGATCGGATAGATTCATTAACGGTTCAGGAACAACTGTATCCATTTCTATTATGAATTGTTTCATAACCACTGAACATTCGTCAGAATGATCCATATTATTCATAATAGTCACTGAAGGGAATCGAAGACGAATGGATTCATGAAGCAGAATCACACATTCATTGGTTACAATACTCATTGTATGCATGTTCATCAAACATTCTCGCAGATTGATGTTAAATTCGATGAATGAAGGTAATTCAGAAGAATGAGAATCTGTTTGTTTAGGAATATGAGTCTCTGAAGAAGACAATGCACTGAATAATTTTCCAAATGTCAGCAAATCCTGAACCAGATTGAACAGATTGTAAACGTCAATCAATACCATAGAAGAGACACATGTTAACACATTCTCTGAAGATCTGTGCCCATCATAGTGTACAATCAATTCAAATGCATTCATCATTGAGTCTTGTCGAGTCATTGGTGATGGATAGGCAACTAACAGTGTATCATCAGATGAAAGTTGAAGCGAATGTAAGAGAACTTTCGCCTGAGTGTTGACTTGCGAGGTGATTATTCCTTGATCCTTCAGAAGCCGTAAGTACAGATAGAATGATGATAACGTGAAGGAATATGAATGAGGAAGAGAGAAGGATTGAATGAAAGAACGAGAGAAACATGAGAGAAGTTCATTTATGACAACAGTAATAGTTGACAGTAGAGAAGAATCGAGATAAATTCGCATATCATCACAGAAAGTACTGACTGAAAGTTCATTAGTATTATTCACGAAATGAAATGTGAATTGAGAGAGAGCAAGCGAAGTACGAACGCAATTCATTAGGAACAAGCCATCTACATTCACACTTGTAACACACTCTCCAGCATCTCGAGGACAACAAGGACAAGAAAAATTGTTGTAGAAGACACCAGAGAGCTTCTTTAATTGAATGGTGAGTTGTTGAGATGGAGCAGGAAGGAATGGATTTGTAAGAGAAGATGATGTGGCGAATGAAAGTGAGAAATCGGAGATACCACATTGAAGGAAGTAGTCATTATGACTTACTGTTACAGGGGCTGAAGGGGTTGGTGAGATTTCTGAAGAACTGGATGATTTGAGACGAAGAGGTACAATATGTTTGATGATCGTTGCAACGATTGGAAGATGTGTCTTTTCCTTCATGATGTGAAGAGAATTACAGAATAACTCCAAACATCCAGCAGGAAGAACCTCTTCTCGATCCTGACGAGTATCAATTAGAAAATCATGATAAGGAGCACTATAGGCTTTGAAGCGAAAGAAGAGTGCTTGAGTATGATGAAGAGAATGAGTATGAGCGGTGAAATCGGAGACAAAGGATTGCTTCCCAAACATACAGATATGATTGCAAGTCTTTGATATCTGTTCAGTAGTCGATAGATTCCATGATAAGAATGGCTTGCCTCCAAGACTAATAGCCATCTATTGAATGAACTGAAATGAAATCAGGTACAGAACGAAGACTTGCTAAGATATCAACACGATAGAAACGATTATCATATGTATTAGCCACACACTCCATTCCTGATAGAGTCGCTTCTACAACACTCTTCAAATGACTCTTGCTAATTCTTAGATAACATCATGATCTCATACTCCACTCCATACTTATGAATATCAATTCCTGATGAAGGTTCAGCTCCTTTCTCTTCTCCTGTATATGGAGTCGAAGAAGTTCGTTGATATGAAGAAGGAAGAAGATGAAGAGGCATATAGTAAGTGAAGACAATTGTTCCAATATTCAATGCAATTGAATTCACATTGAATTTCTTCGTTATAGGAGTTGTCTCTTTCATTTACTATCATTCTCTATTCCTACCACGTTGAATGTCTCCAGCAAGATACACCATCGATTTGGATTCTTGTTGAATAGGAGTTTCATATTCAGGTAATTCCTCATTCACTGTAACTTCTTTTGATTCCTCTCCAAGAATATGGTTTACTAATAACAGAATAGAGTTTAACTGAAATGGATTCAAGTAAATCTCAATCTTATCATCAATATGAATATCGATCATATTTGTATAGTAACTCATATCATAAACACTTTGATTATTATGCAAATAGTATGAGATTGTATGATCAGTTAGTGACTCTTTCTTTGTTAGATATAAACTATATTCTTGGATCTCATCTACTTCTTGTTCCGTAAAAAGATTCATAATATCTATGTATGAAATAACTATTCAGCTTATACTCCAACCACTATCATCTGTAGATACTTCACTGGATCCTGAGATGAATGTATTCAGTAGTCCTTCCCACAGCGAGAACAAACAACGCATATGAATAGTAAGGTTGTTTACAAGTGGATGATAAAAGACTCGTTCTTGATTTGACTCCATATCAACTGTCACTCCAGTTTGTATAGCTGATTGTTGATTCGTATTACGCAAGTAATCCAGACTAATAGAGAAGTCTCCGACATTGATACTCTTGTAAATGGAACCTTTCACACCCTAAAAATGATTCTAGTAACAAGTACCAACTCGAGGTTCCTGCCAGTTATACTCCCATCCATCCTCAGGGCCACTCGACATAATCTCAATGTACTAGATATCAAATCTATCAATGAATTGTACTTTGCTTGTCAGGACACAGTGAATGTATTCATGACTGTAACGAAGGATAATATTGTCGATGCGAATTGAGAGATTGGCAAGAATACGTTTCAGATACCGATCTCCCCACATCCCTTTAGAAGTGGTCTCATTTCGATTTGAGGTATCTTCTGTATTAGGGCTCTCTGCACTGAACGAATCATCGGTATCTTTTTCGGGGGCTCTAAAAATCAATGGAGATGAAAGAACATACACAGACAATTCTTTTAGTATAGCAACTGCTCTATTAAACGTTTCCTACATGTTATTACGAAGGCAAATTCTGACTTTGTCTTCTAGCTCGATGTTCAAGCTCTCGATATACACGCCAACAGGCAAAGAAAGAAGCGAAGTCCAAGGAATGACGATCTTTAGACTCTTTGCAAAACTCGACTTGATGACAAAGGGGAGCTTTAGCCCAAGATCTGATTCAATGGAAGTAAGGTTCAATTCAACATTCTGTAGATTCAGTTCTTGGCTCAGAATACCCAACGCTATTCTAATAGATTGCAATCAGTCTTACAATTCACCTTGATACCAACAATATATTTAGATAACGCTGAAACGAGTAACGACGACACATAGCTGCGGACAGGATTAGCAACAAAGTTCAGTACCGATGACATTTGAGTTATTTGCGATCAAAGGAACTGATATGAGGTTGCGTTTCTATCCGTATGACAAGATTAAAGCCGATTATTGATTTATGGAAAGTGAGAATAAGTCACTATTTCAGTAATCATGTCTTCTACAACTATAGCTCTTTATTCTCGAAATAACATCAAAGAGAAACTGGGATGACATGATAATTCCGAATGTTACTGAAACAAACAAAACGAAATATACCACTTCATGCGAACTTACACCCTTAATCGAGGTTGACGTCCTTCTCAGTGTACTTTCCAGCAGCCTTGTGAGCAGCCTTGCGCTCAAGGATGTTCTGACGGTCCTTGTTCAGCTTCAGCTC
>JABLTK010018944.1_pt1 | contig 11690 bp, 13 predicted proteins | sample 7160131 | NCBI WGS metagenome assembly JABLTK01 (sample SAMN14651221, study PRJNA627086) | human gut metagenome | isolation source: feces | host: Homo sapiens
AATTATATAATTTATTATTCATTTTCCACCTCCCAAGCGCCTGCCCCGTTGCAGGCGCTTCTTTCTGTATAGATAAATTGATCCCCTTTTTCAGACAGTATCAATTATCTTTCTTTTCTTTTTCGGCTGAACATCACGATAGCCGCTCCTGCGAGTATGACAACTACACCACCAAGAACTGTTCTGCCGTCAATGTCATTGTCGGAAGAACCAGTGTTTGGCGTGTCAGGTGCTTTCTCATTTACCATATCTGTGTCAACAGTCTGTGCATATGCCACTGTCACCTGTTTGGAGTCAGCCACCAAATAGCCGTATGGCACTGTAGAGCCGTCCTCTGTGATAGTGTATGTACCAACTGGAACGCCCTCAAACTTCGCAAGTCCGTCCTTGTCGGTAACAGTTTCAATGCGTATCTCTCTGCCTGTATCGGAAACTCCCGAAAGAATAAATCTGATGCCCTCAACGTTCGTCATATCAGCAGTTTTCTTATGCACTTGAATTGAACCTGTCTGCTCAGCGTTCAAAATGTCAGTATCAACAGTTTCAGCATAGGTTACTGTGACCTCTTTTTCGGCAGCAACAAGATAGCCGTATGGAACTGTTTTTTCGTCTTCGATAACCATGTATGTGCCTACCGGTACGTTTTCAAAGACAGCTACGCCGTCTTTATCGGTAGTTGCAGGAATGTTTATCTCACGTCCGCTGTCTGATGTTCCCTTCAGATAGAAGGTTATACCTGAAATATTCAGATCACCCTCTGTTCTCTTGTGTACCTTGATAGTACCTGTCTGCTCGTTGTTGATTATTTCTGCGTCAACAGTTTCTGAGTAGATAACAGTGACCTCTTTTTCATCGGCAACGAGATAGCCGTATGGCACTGTTTCTTCGTCCTCGATGATACTGTATGTACCTATCGGTACGATCTCAAAAACTGCTATGCCGTCCTTATTGGTAGTTGCAGGAATGTTTATCTCACGTCCTGTGTCTGATGTACCTTTGAGGTAGAAAGTGATACCCTCAACATTTTTCTGACCCTCAGTCCTTTTCTGAACCTTGATAGAGCCTGTTTTCTCGATATTCTCAAAAGCGACTTCCGCTGTTTCATTATACTTAACGGTTACTTCCTGTTCGTCAGCTACAAGGTAAGCCGCAGGAACTGTAGAGCCGTCCTCTGTGATGACATACTTGCCGATAACAAGCTTATCGAACATTGCTACGCCATTTTCATTCGTTGTCGCTTCAAACTTCAAGTCCTTGTTTGTATCAGAAATTCCTGTTGCAAAGAACTTAATGCCCTCGATATTGAGATTACCTGTTGTTGTCTTTGTGACCTTTATAGAGCCACTTTTCTTCTTGTTTGTCATTTCAGCCTTGACGATATCATCGTTTTCAGTTATTTCAAACTGATAAGGAGTATCATCAATTTCATAGATATCAGGTGCTGAAATCTCACGATAGAAATACTTGCCTATAGCAAGCTGAAACTTTGCAATGCCGTTCTCGTCTGTAGTTCCTGTGATGACCTGTTCTTTATTTTCATTAAGAATTTCAAAAGTACAATCAGGGATAAGCTCACCTGTTGAAATGTCAGTCTTTGTTATCTCAAAAGGAATAGTGTTTTGCTCGTTTTCAAAATCTACAACGAACTCCGCCTGCTGTTCAACAAGCTTGATAGTCTGTGTTGGCTCATCAGAAATCGAATAGCCCTTTGGTGCTTCAATTTCTGTCACAGTGTAGCTGTAGCCCTTGTAGATAGCCTTTGTTGTTTCAGCTATGCCGTCTGCGCCTGTGGTAATGGTGTCGATAACTGTTCCTTTCGGATAGATACAATAGCCATTGCCAACGTAGATATCCTCGGCTGCTGCCACTTCAAACTTTGCGCCTGCAAGGTCAGCTCTTGTTTCAGCGTCACGCTTGTGAATTGTTATCTTGCCCTTGTCAGGAGCAGAAGCCTTGTTGATGAACTCCGTTTTAGCCGTCTTGTCAGCGGTAACAGTGATAGCTTTCTTTGATGAAATCATATATCCGTCTGCCGTGGATATTTCTCTCCACTCATAATCGCCCTCTGGCAGACCTGTTACATCAATATCACCCTTATTGTTTGGCGTAAGGTCTGTAGCCTGTGAAGCGAGGTCAGTGAAGCTGTAGCTTCCGTCCTTTCCAGTTGCCTTTACAAACTTGTAGCTGTCACCGACTTTGCGGACAAGTTGGAACTTAACAGCTTTGTACATATCCGCTGTGCCTGTTTGCTTGTTGTCAAAGTAATCTGTGAAGCTCTTGTCAAGGTGAGCTGAACCTATTGGTGTTGTTATTTTCAGATAAGCCTTAACAGGGTCTTTGTCCTCATAGCAGGAAACCACCATTTCCTGAACGTCTGAGCCGCCCGAAAGGATAAGAGGTGAACACTCATCTATGTGTTCAACATACTTGCCCTTTGTCTTTGTGAGCGTGAAAACAACATTTTTCAGGTCTTTCTCATTGTCTGCTGTGATAGTCATATTTGAGCCTGAGCGTGTAACAGTCACTGAGTTCGGCTTTGAAACGCTGAACTGTGAAAGGCTGTCAAGCTTGAGCTTTGCTGTCCACTTGCCTGTCTTGACATCATATTTTGCAGGATATGTTGCACTTTTTCCTATGATATTCTTATTCTTTGACGTACCATTCGGAACATCATAATGCGAAACCATTTCAGACTTCATCTTTTTGTAGCACTCGACCAACTCTTGGTGATGAGCAGAAGCGTTGCTACCGTTGTAGCTATATGCGTTGAGTAACTTTGTTTCATTGCTTGAAATGCTTGCTGAACTGCCGTCATAGTATCTTGCCGAAACAGCCTGAGCCATTATGCTTGAAACACATATCTCGGTATCCTTAGAGTAGCCGTACTGAGTTTTTCCCTTGTAGCTGTAAATGCAAAACTCCTTGATCTGTCTTTGCATACTGTCAGGAACGTGACCACTTTTTAAATATTCATCAAGCGTTTCCTGCTTAGAGGTTGTACCACTTGTGTGCAGCTTATCGAAGTTGATACAATAAGCATAGCTGCCGTCAGATGTTGAGAAATACGGCACTGAGCTTGCCCAATAGCCTGTGAAGTGTGTGTCATTGGACTTACCAGTTTCAATGTCATAGCCGTTTGGAAGTCCTGAGCCTCTGAAATCATAGCTCCATTCATTGAGCCACTGCTGTGTGGCTTTGTTAGTGCTTGAAAACGCTGAAGCTGTTATGCCCTGCGTTAATGCCGACAAGCTGAGCAGGAGAGCCATTGCAGCACTGCTCAGCCTTTTGAAAAGCGTTTTTCTTTTCATTTGTCCTTACCTCCTAGAATTTTTTATCTATCTGAAAAGCCGTGTGGCTTGAATTTTTGCAATAAAAAAAGCAACTCGAAATTCTCGAATTGCTTTAAAGTGTATATTCAATTTTCACTTTTTGTATCCTTGTGCTATTAATAAGTCAAGTATATCTCCCATGCAGGTTTTCCGCCTGAGTTTATTGCTGAACCATCGCCGTGCCATTCTTGATAGAGTGTGATATGTGATGAATCTCTACCAATTACATTATATAGGTCATCAAGATGTCCCTTTACTTTACGATAAAGCTCGTCATATGAGGAGTAAGTGTCAGGTGAAACCGTATCAGGTGTACCCCACGAGTTATCTTCAAGGTTTGTGTTTCGCTCCAGTGTTTCGTAACATTCTTCAATGGAAGAATATCCACATTCTTCATAAATGGAAGAAATGAAGTCCCATGATTGTGTTCTTGAATAAGCATTCAGTTCTCTACAAAGTCTGTCTATATCATTCTGTGTCAGCTCAAACTTCGGCTTTGCCGTCGTAGTTGTAGTTGGCTTTGGCTTTGGTGCTTGTGTTTTCTTTGCCGTTGTGGTTGTCTGACGCTCTGTCTGTCTTTCTGTCTGACGTTCCGTCTGCTGTGGCTGATAGCTGTTGTTATCGTTATTGTCATTGCTGTAGCTATTGTTGCCTGAGCCGTTGTTTGCGGTGCTGTGGCTGTAGTTCTGATTATTATTCGCTGTACCACCATTACTAGCTGGGCTGTTCGATTTTGTGGTTGAGCCGCCCTTGGTAGTGGTTGAAGATTTACCACTGCTTGTGCTTGCGGACGTTGTTGATGATGTTGTGGTAGCCGAAAGGGAAGTTGTTTCCTCACTCTGAGAGGTCAGTGTGGCTTCCGTTGTGGTAGTTGCCGAAGCTTCTGCGCTTGAAGCCGTTGTAGTTGCCTTTGGAGGGGCTGATGATGTGTTGTCTGTGTTGCCACAGGCGGTTATGCTTATCATTGTCGCACTGATTATCAAGGCGGTTATGGCTTTCATTGTGTTCTTCATATGGTTTTCCTCCTTTTTTAGACTTGACATATATCTTAAAGTGATGTATACTTATATATAGAAAAGGTAAACCGTATAGACGGTTGTCCTCAGTTTTTGATTATGTAAAAAATAACCGCAACTTTTGGTCGAGGGCGGTTATTTTTTTATGCTTTTTATCAGCTCGTTGAGAGCGACAATCAGCACGATAGTCAAGACAAAGAAAGCTAAGTCCATTCTATCACCTCCCGAATATCCTATTTTGCCTGAGCCTTTCGGCTGACAATATTCAGACCATTCCGTGTGGGAGGACACCGCCTACCGTTTAAGTTTACCTTTTCCAAACTAGATTATATCACAATTGATTTGTGATGTCAAATATTGCTGTTTAATTTTGAGCGTTTATCGCATTGATGATATCCTTGATGAGCTCTGTTTTATTTCCATTGCTTAGGTCATAGTATTTATAATCGCCTAATGACGGCATGATGTTATTTACATCTACATCGTCTATTTTAACTATGTACCAGCCTTTTTTCTTGTTTGTTAGCGCTGACATTATTGTTTTAAGTTCCAACTGTCCGTAATTTGATGACAGTGTCGCATTACTAAGAAAGAGAATGGCAAAATCACTTTCTTCTATACCTGCAAGGATTGATTCCAGCAGGTGAGAACCTACGCTTATGTCTTTTTTGTCTATCCAAAGATCAATGCCGCTGTATTCAAGGGCTTCTGTTATTTCAGAGACCAATTCCTTGTTAGCGTGGCAGTATGATATAAATACTTTTTTCCTCCTAATATGAGTATTAAAGTTGTATCCCTTCTTGGTGAGATCGGATTTTGAACAGAAGAAATAAGCGTCATTGAACATTTGCGTTATATCTGCTTTGCTGAAACTAGGTGGTATAGTCGCCATATTGAATTTTCTGTTGCAAAATTCCATGAACAGTTCGTGAATCCCCAACGATGACTCTTTTCTCAAATCATATTTCTTGATAATGTTTTCAATAAGCTGTCCCTCATTTTGTTTCGCTTCAATTGAAAGATAAGAAACAAGGTTATATGGAATATTACATACAAATAAAATGATACAGCCATTGGAAGATACGATTTGGTTTATTTCATTCACTGCGTCAATGTAGGCTTCTCGATTTTCGTAGGGTATTAAAATGGTAGCATAGTATTTCATTTTCGTTCCTTTATATATTATGATCTGTTTGCTGTCAACGTCAGCAAACGCTTTGACGTTTAGTTCGATTTGAAATAGAGCTGCATACCATTTATAAAATTTTAACGGCTCATCAGATATTGCTGAGAATGGTATCGATATGAGTGAACTATTTTTCTTGTCATATCTGTTATACAGCTCTTTTAACTGAGATGTATTGAGTAACATCGAACCAACTCCATTCTACCATATTATTCATCATGTGTCAATTATCTGCTATTCTCCACTGAGTATTTTATGATAAACAAACAATGTTGCAAAACAATCCGCAAGGCTATTATGTGCTTCAATTCCTTTCACGTTCCAATCATAATCATAGTACGCTGCCGCTGTTGTGAGTTTCTGCCATTTATAATCCTCATGATACACACTGTATTCACCGTAAATTTCAGCAAATTGTATCATCACATCTTCAGTACGAAAGGCGTTGCACTCCTCATCTGTTATGATATCGCTTCCCACAAGAAAATTCAAATCAAAATCAACGTTATAGCCGATTATCCAATGTGCCTGCGATAATATCGCATATAGTTCAGCGGCTTTCTCGTTTATATATGGTGCGTCAGCTACCATTTTAGGCGAGATATGATTAACACTTTCTGCTTTTGACCATTCTTTGTGCCTGAGTGGCTTGAAGTAGCTGTCAAAAAGAACGTTTCCCTCCTCGTCAATGATAGACACCTGCAATAGCTCATCATGAAAAGGGTCAAGTCCTGTGGTTTCGGTATCTATCACTATTGTTTGTGGATACTCTTTTTTTGGATAAAGCTCTTTTGTTTTCTCGGTTAATTTCCATATCAAATCTCGATAAGGTGATAAAGCAGCTCTAACAGCTTCATCAAAAATCTTCTTCTGTTCCTCTTGGCGTTTCTTCTCCTCGGCTTCTTTACGCCACTTGCGGTTAAGTCTTGCCAGCTTATTTTTTCTGTCCCTCTCAGGCTGAAAAAAATCCTGCAACTCTTTTTCTGTTGCAGGCTCTACCTCATCAGGGCTGTAGTACACATATGAAGCTTGGCAATTCCTATTTGCCCAAAGCTCAACGCCTTTAGCGTCCTTTTTCGGTAGCTGTCCTAAGAGCGCCCACTGACGTATAGTTTTGTATTTTTCATATTCGGGACAATAGTTCTTAGCTTTCATATCATTACCTTCATTACTTAAATGGAAATCTCGAATCTCATCTTGATTGCTTCGAAGTAGTACGGAGTATAGTTGCAGTTAAAAATATTGTCAGGAGCATAGTATTTGCTCGGCACATATTTTTTCTGTCCGTTCTTGTCGATATAGGCTTCAGGGGGATCTGAGTCATACACTGAACCGCTCCAAAGGTTGAATGCCAAACGTGTTGTTTTACTGCTTGTGCTTGTCTGAAACGGCTTGCTCAAGCCCTCAAAAATAATCACGTCTTTTCTAACGTCATATAGTGCGCCAATATGGTTGCGAAGCACGTTATCCATCGTGAGGAGATAAGCAAGCGACAAGTGATAGCCGTCAAGATAGGGCATTTTCTTGCACAATTTATTAAATAGTTCCTCGTGTTCTTCATCATAGAATATCATTATTTTTTCCTGCCTTTCTTGAAAAGTCTGTATTTCTCAGGAATAAATTCTCTGATTATTCCCCAAATTCCTGTTATACAAAGAGCTGCACCCAGTGAAATGTAAAATATTCTTTCCATTGTCCAATCACTCCTTTTTGTAAAAAAAGGACACCTGAGATTTCAAGTGTCCTTACGTTTGTATTCGATTTTTGTCCACGGACAAAATTACTTTGCAGCTTTGAACTTGTTATATGCTTCCTCGTTAAGTTCTGCAAGCTCTAAAGCTTCTGATAGCTTAAAACCTTTTGCTAAAAGATTGTCGATTATTTTAACCTGCATTTCAATATTAGCTTGATTTTGTTCCAATTTCTCTGAATTTTCTACAGATACATTCGTACTATGTTCTTTTTCCTCATTTATATTGCTTTTTATCATCTCCATCGTAATATCTTTGCCGTCATTGTATTTATCAATCCAATATCCTTTTATTTCACAAATAAGAGCGGCAATTATATTGCTTATTAGGAATGGTAAGAATGCGTAATTTAATGCTGCCTGCACTATTCCTTTTGGTGTGTAGCCAATCGATATCAAAAAATCGGAAGAATCATATTTTTGAAACAGGCTATCAGGTAGAACATCAAAAATAGCGTCCTTAATGTATATCATCAATCCAATCGCAGTAGATAATATAATATTTGCTAATGTAGCAACTTTGTTGTTAGCCATGCAACTGACAATTGACCATGAAATGGTTATTGCTAATACTATCAATACATATTGTATGATGAAATCATATGAATTATTTCCTAAATGTGCAATTTTGTTAAAGACATCAAAAAGTACGGCTACCGATATAAGCTCTAAAAAGACACTATCTAATAAAAATGAACGTAATGATGTCGTCATTTTATTTAGTGACCTTATAAAATCAATCAGAAAAAAACATATTGATATTATTACTAGCATTGCTTCAGAAAATCCATTCCGAATAATTAAAGTTAATATAATGTTAAAAAACATCAAAAACCATGCTGTGCTATACATTCGTTCAATCAAGTATCTGTTTTGGTATAAAAAACGTCGAAACTTTAGCCTGCAATTAAACAAGAATTTAAATAAACTCACGTGTCCACTTCCAACATAGAATTATTAGAAGAATGATTGTTGCACATACAAAAATTACTTTCCATTTTTGCGACAATGGACTGTAATATTTTTCACGAATTATAATATATATTGCCATTAGCCAAATAACTATCAATCGTGGAAAAAGTAAACGTGTCGATTCTGTTGACATTATATACACCGTCAATAAGCAGAGTATATCATATAACGATACCATTAACTCATTCTTTTTGTTCTTATTTTTCACTGTGTATAAAATTCCAACTAAGAATATTATTATGAATATAATACAACCAATCATTCCTCATTCTCCCATTTTATCATTTAAAGTGACATTTGTCAACAAAAAAAGGACACCTGAACCTTCAAGTGTCCTTTACCTGTTTTCTGTTGCGTTTTCAACGTGCCATGTGTTCCTTATTGAGCCTATTCACGGAGCTTATAAACGATCTCCTCCATTACCTGATGTTCGAGCGTCATGAGCCTTTCCTTTTCCCATTTGCGTATAGCATTGAACTCTGTAGGACGTGGGTGATCTTTTCTGTAGATCTCGTCAAGCTCGTCAAACCTCTCCTCAGCTTCGATATCTATTTCTCTTGGAATGATCTGCCAACGGCATTCGCACACGAGAATGTCAACGTCTGCTGGGTATTCTGCTTCCATCCATTTCATCCATGCACGTCCCCATCTGCGGATAGGCTTCTTAAGCAGCTTTTCTTCTTCGGGGTCACTTGTGTATGCTATCTTCGGGACGTATGTACCCTCTGGAGTAAGCTCATACTCAAAAAGATCGCAGCCAACATCTTCTGGTCCTGCCTGCTCGATTTCAAAATCTTCGTTAAAATTCCTGTTTTCGTTCATAATGGTCCTCCTCTTCAATTACAAACTTTTATGTTTTTGAGTGATGTTATCTGATTGTGTCACCGTGACACATTGTTCTTTGATGTTTTCTTCTGCTTTGGAGCTGTCAAAGCATTTGTGAAGTCTATCACTGTAGCTTTTTGCCTGTGATATGCGGTCAAAGTATTCAATGCTCGAATAGTCTATTACATTGTTTACTTCATCAAGAAACGGCTTCGCAGCCACCGCAAACGTATTATTAAACGCCGCCATTACAGCACAATCATTGTCTATTGATACTATCTCATACAGCCGTTTGTCTTTAGCCATATATAAAGCGGTTTGATGATTGCTGCCAAATGTTTTTATGACACCGCTACTCATTGACTTGCTCCGTCTTTTTCTTGCTATCAGTTTTAATCTCCGCTGATTTTCTGAGATATTCCTGAACCTTTTTCGGAACAGTCTTGCTGTAAAGCCTGTTCACAACATTTTCTGCGGCTTTGGTTATCTCCTCATTGAGCAACTCTTCGATGTTTCCGTCTGGCATATAGCAGCGGATAGCTTCAACTTTTCTGCGGTCTATGTCTATTTTGAACGTCATGTTCATTACTTTTCCTCCTGTGCTATGATTATATCATATTATTTTTCGTTTGTGGTAACTTTTTTTGTACTCTTGAAATTATTTTCAAGATATTTATCAAGCAGCTCATACACTATCTTGTCAAGCTCACTTTCGGTCATGTTCTGCATACATGACGACTTTTTGATATACATCTCATTGTATAAGCTGTTCTTGTATGGCTCTTTTTCCTTTTCAGACAGATTCCTTATAGCTTTTATGATATCATAGATATCACTGCTTCTGTTGTCTGTCATTTGCTCTATGACCAATGTCAGCTCTTTTGAACTGAGCCGTTCGTCATAATTGTAATAGTCTGCTATGGCTTTCTGCTGCTCAGGGCTGAGCTTTGTAAGCGACTCAATGAACTTTATCTGAATAGATTTGCTGTCTATCAGCTCTGCTAACCCATTATCAAGATTGGAGATATTTGCATAGCGGTATATGGTTTTTCGGGATATACCGAACATATTGCTTATCTCATTTACAGTAAGGTCTGCAGAAACGTTTCTCCTCAGACTTAAATATGTATTGAACATTTTTGAAAGCTCGCTTGGACGTGGCTCTTTTCGCTGAATGTTTGCCTGGCAGACTATATCGAAAGCCACGTTATCATCAGTGACCTCTATAACAACGGCGTCAATGTCAAGGTGCATAAGCTTTTTGCAAGCGGCGTATCTTTTATGACCGCTGAGTATCTGATAGCTGTTGCTGCTAATGCTGCGAACTATTATCGGTGTGATAAGTCCACACTTTGAAATAGAGTCGGCAAGTGCAGATATCTCATTTTCATCTATTGCAAAGGGCTGTGGATCCCCATTAAAGCTGAAAGGCTCAATTTTTGACATAGGCAGTGAAACCACCTTTTGCTTATCCATGAGAAGCTCCTCAAAGTTATTTGAGAAGTTAGCTCTTGGACGATTTGCGGAGCGTTTTATATCTATCATACTGAAACCTCCTTAGTGTGTCACCGTGACACACTCTATTTTGTCAGCTATAACACGATACTCGTCTGCGAGCATATTCTTGTATTTATTTGTGCTGCTGATTTTATAGTTGCAAAGGGCGATGCCCTCACGGCTGCTGTCCTGAGCTGCTTTTGACTTGCTTATGCTGCCAAGGTATTTATCATTGAATGCGGCTTTTATTGACTCAATTACTTCAGCTGACATTGTGTTGTTTTTCTCTGTCCATGTTGCGAATACTCCGAGTATTTCAAGGTCAGGGTTAGCATACTCATGGATATCGTCAATGCTGTCAAGAAGAAGCGGTATTCCGCTCAACGTCATTTCCTGAGCAAGCACAGGTATCAAGACCATATCTGCGGCGGAAAGCGCATTGTAGAGCAAGTTGCTCAGTGACGGAGGGCAATCTATGATGATGTAGTCATAGCAGCCGATGTAATTACTAATGACACGCTTCAGCACCATTTCGCAGCAGCGTGTTCTACACAGGTCAACTTCAATTCCTGAAAGTGTTATAGTCGCAGGAATATAGTCAATGTTGTTCGGCTCGTTGTGGTGTACCGCCCTCTTGAAATCAACGGCTTTCTTATTTATGATAGATGACATAAGCTCAGTGATAGTGATATCGTCAGGGTCATATTCGTACTTCATGCACGATACTGACAAGCTGCTCTGAGGGTCAAGGTCTATCATAAGGACTCTTTTCTCTCGCTGTGCAAGAATAGCGGCAATATTGAATGCCGATGTTGTTTTGGCAACTCCGCCTTTCTGATTTGCCACGGATACGATCTTTGTTTTTGTGTTCTCCATTAAAAACACCCTTTCTGAAAATGTTTAAGTTCTCCGTATTAAGCACAGAAAAAGCGGCAGGGGAGAACGTCCTGCCGCTCAGGGAGCTACCCTGTCTATGCTTGATGATATGTGTAAATATCATCAAAAAAGCTGCCAAAGTCTTAGCAGCCATTTTCATGATATTTTGTTTAACTGAAAGAAATTTGTGGTTTTATTTTTGGATAGAGTGACTGGCTACGAACCAGTAGGTCGGGGGT
>JABLTK010076537.1_pt1 | contig 11689 bp, 15 predicted proteins | sample 7160131 | NCBI WGS metagenome assembly JABLTK01 (sample SAMN14651221, study PRJNA627086) | human gut metagenome | isolation source: feces | host: Homo sapiens
AATTTTCATTTTCACCCCATGCAAAGTAACCATCCTGAATAACTACAGCATCCTTAGAAGCATCATAATCCTTGAGTTCCTTCTCCTCACCGTTTATTGTCTTGTATTTGAGTACACTTCCAGCAGGCACATCACGCTCAACCAATGTAGGATCCACTTCATCCAAATCAAGGAAGTCTGTGATACGCTTGACAGAGACACAGAATTGGACGAATAACATCATACACATTGGCATCATAGCAAAGGGCATTTGAAGAATTTTGAAGAGAGAAATCGAAGTATAAGCAGTTGATGCCTTTAAAGGTTCATTCATAACACTAGGATAAAGAGCGAAACAGACCAGAGGAACAATATTAGGAATAAGAGTCATGAAGGTATCAATACCCGTACCCATCAGATAACCCATATTGGCATGCTTCTTCAACTCAATCTTACGAATATCATGAATCTTTCCTTTGAACGGTTTCTCCCAACAATAATACTTGATCACACGAATTCCAGTCAGCACCTCATTCATCAGCTTCACACGAGCATCTGTAGCATTCAGAATAGCCATACGCATGGGTTGAGCATATGATACAGTGATAAATTGACAGATCAACATTAAGACGTAAATGGCCAGAGCAACCCAAGTGAGCTGCTTCATTTGCTTAGCAACCATAACAATACAGATGATCATCATCACAGGAATCATGATCACAATAGTAATAATCAAGGTGAACTGGAGCAACACGTTTGTATCTGTTGACATAATGTTGACCAATTGACCTGTTGAAGTACTGCCCTTTGAAGTTGAGGTTAATCGCAAAGCCTTTTGATATACAGCCTCCTGAGCAATTGACTTCATCTGGACTCCAAGTTTCACCATCATCATTTGTACTATCGAGTTGATATAGGCAGTGATAATGGGAACAATAAGAAGAATGACAGTATAAACCCATCGCATCGTCATATCTATGATTAATTCCTTTTCTCAACACTTACTTGGTTCATCAGACTCCAGATCCGAGACCAGCAATTCCAAAATGATTGTTGGGACAAAGCTGAAACAAATAGCAATGATATTCAACACATTTGCAGTGATCCACTTGCAAATACCGGTGCTTCGGAAGACAGCACTAAAGAAGCTACGCTTCTTTTCCGGTTTCTTCAACTCTTTCTCCCACTGCTTTTCAAACTCGTCATAGAGATACCTGGCACTGAGATCCTTTGAACATTTTCCTAAATCTTCTGCCATAAGAGGTCGTTTTCCTCCCGTCCAGATCAGCTTTGATAAGAAAGAGACACTACACATAAGATACCATATAAAATATCCAACCTCATCCAAGAGAAGAAGTTTGCATTCTCCTCATAACTGTAGTCGCTTGGCACCTAACGCATTATAACAAGAACAACACCTATACCAAAGGAGTAGGCTTTGACGGCGTCGGTGACGTCGGCTTGCTTGAGATCTCTTGTAACTCAATCTCCTTCGTCTGTTGCTTTGCTTCTGTATGCGTCTCTTCCATAATATTCAAAAGAGAAATAAAAATGAAAGTCTTTGAAGAAAGAAGGGGAGTTTCATCCCAAAACACTAAAGAACATTCGGCGAGTTCTGAGACCTTTCTATTAGTTCCATAATCTGATCTTATCTTATCTTTTATTGTGCAACTTTTCTAGTTATGGATATCTGAAGCAGATCCTGGGAGTAGGAGCAATCGAATTGAACGATGTTCCAGAAATAATGAATTTGCGAAAACAAGAATTATAATTCGTTTATTATCCCCCCAATAGTGATTTATTCAAATACGCTTTCCAAAACTGAGCTCCATCTTCCGTAAGGAACGGAAATGTGATTCGATCCGTAGGAATTATTAATGAGTATCTGGATTTGTTGGCAACCGTCGTAATGAGTTGACTGGCCATTCCTTTTCGTCGCCATTGGATAGCTGTCCATAGAGCGATTATATTCATAAGTGATGTGCTTGTATCATCGGGTATCGCTGTGATTGCAGCAGCAGTGACTTTGTTGTTGTGAATGAATAGAAATGCCTTTCTATTTGGTGAATCCCGTATCTCTCCACATTCTTTTGTGATACACACTTCTAATGATTTCCAATAGGCGTGTGAAGTGAACTACATGGAATTAACAAAGAATCATTACCGAAGGATCAACAAGAATACTATCTCCGTTTTCAAATTCTTGAATACTTTTGAGAGATGAACTATTCAAGAGTTATCGATAGATCTTACGGCAGACTTGTTGCTTTGATGCCATTTTGAAATTCTTGACAGATTCTTTTATGGGCTTTCACATCATTCACATTGTCGCTATCAAAGAGAGTACCACAGATGGGACACGTTGATATGGCTGAATTCTCAATGTTATATCCATCCAACATGTTTTTACATGTAAAAGAGTGTATTGGTTGTCTTTCTTCGGACTTGGCTTCTTCTTGGTTGGAGTTGGAATTCGTTTGAGTGTTCTGGACTTTGAAAATGAAAAAACTATCAAAGTTAATACTGTACGGAAGTGATCGTCAATCGTTGTTTGCTCTGTTTTCCTTTCTTCTTTACTAATCGACTTTTCTAGATGTCACAAATGATTTCCAGATGTTCGCACTTTTTGAAGGAGAGATAGTTTCTTCGTCTGAGCTTCCTTCACAAAGCGAGGTAAATCGTTTCATACTCGAATTGATTATCCAAAAACAAACAGAAGATATGACATCACATTGCGAAGTAGCGAATCACTATTTAAAGATCTCATCAAAAAGATCCTGTTCCTCCTTCTCTTCAACAGGTGATTTGACTGGCTCTTCTTCACTCTGACTATCCTCATCATCAAAAATGTCAATGCTATCAGATTCTGATTCGTTTTCTTCGTCGCTAATCGCTTCTTGTTCAGAGTCACTATTAGGAATAGGAGAATTTGTGGTCACTGGATCAGGACCCCGTTTTGGAGTGATGAATTCGTCGGCTTTGCGATAGTAGACAGCAGCTATCGTTCCCATTTCTTCGAGCATGTTATATAGGAACTCATCACTCATTACTTCTTGATATTCCACCGAAAGTTGAGGTCGTGGTGCTAGAATAACACGCTTTGCAGCTTTAGGATCCGTAGAGATCAATCGCCAATATCTATTTGTTACAGACATCCTGAATACTCACAAGAAGGCTCGATCTCGAATATCCACAGAAATGGTTTCTGATGTTGCTAGTGTGAATAGGGTAGCTATTAGATTCTTTCCTTTTTCTGGTTTCTTTAAGAATAGTTTAACTGTAGCTGTTAAAAGTTGGAGCTGGACAGAAGGCTTCTCATCATGATACGAATCGAGGAAGAGTTCCAACAACTCATTCGCATTATCAATCAGCTCTGAATGCTCTCCAATCACCCAAATAATACAAGCTCGAGCCCGAGGTTCATCCAGCAAATTCATTGCATTACACATAGGTACAATCACCGAAGTATACTTCCCTGGATACAATCGGAACATATCAGTTAAGACAATGATGACTTCTTGTACAACATAACTGATTTTACTCTGAAGTAAATACAGTAAAACATTCACACAACGATCAGCTGATGATTCTAGTTTCAAGGCACAACGACCAATAGCTCGAACGGAAGCACGGACAAACGATACATCAGCTTGTGTAGAATAACTACAAATGAAGCTCCTCTCATACTAAGACTCTTTGAATTCACTGAGGATTCGCTCCAGATGTCGAGATGTAGCAAGAGAGATTAGTAATTCCAGCTTCTCCATCTTCACATAATAAGGATCATTGTATTTGCAGAAAAACACTTGAATATTCTGACTGAGAAGATTAGGCACCTTTTGGACAATGAGCCGAATGGAACGTAGAGCAACATAACGTAATTCTGCACAATCAGTTGATATCAATGAGAGAAGAGCATGAGCCATTTTGTTGAGAGCAGAGTGTTGCAACTCATCATCACAATCCTCAATGTTTAACAATATTACTTTAACTGCTCTATACTCAGAATCTCTTTCAATTCCTACCCAAGAACTACAGCAATATTCACATGTTGCAGACGAGGAACTGTCCGTTCCACGATCAACATGGCTTCTTCTTCATCTTTGGGAATATATTTCGCTAGGACATCCAGAATTGTAATTTGACCCCATTCAGAACACTCTTCAAGACAAATCAGAAGCTTGTTTAGCATCTTGGTGTTGACACGAATCATATCTTGTCCAAGTACTTCGGATATATCTTTAAGAGCGACTAGAGAGTTGGAAACAACGAACGGACTGGAATCACCGATCATCCTCCGAAGTCGTAGGAAAAAACCCTCTTCTTCACAGCGCTCTGGAGCCATATCAAAGAGTTTAGCAACACAAATTGCTGCTGTTTTCCGAACATATGGATCCTTGTCATCAAGCGCCTTTTCCAAGAGAGGAACAAGATATTCAACAATAGAATCTACACGTAGACATGCCATTGTTCGAAGAGCAAGAGAGCGAATTAGAGGGTTTTTATCTTCACAATCCTGGACAAATGTGTTTACAGAGAGAATAGTTAGATCTGGATTCTCTTTTGCATATTTCATTAAATATCTATTCATAAGGTCACAGAATCAAGGTCACAAATAAACCAACTTCTTCAATTCCAGGGTTTCGTTATGAATACAACTAATCACATCAGGAAATAGAGATGATACGTCCGTTCCAATTGTCATAGCAGCAATAACACACTTCATTGTCCGTCCTACTTCTTTCTTATTCAATCCATGGAGCTGCTTCCTCCAGTCATTAATATCTCCTCTCTTTGTAGTATTAAAATATCGAACATCGTTTCCACGAACTTTCCGCATGATCTTCTTATATAGCTGCTTTGTTGCCTTATAGCCGCGTTTTGCGGCTCTGTTGATGGCTCGATCTAATTCTGCAGCTTTCATAGTCAAAATGAGTGAGAATGAAAAACGAACTGGATATGCGAAGAAACGGTAATTCCCGTTAAGTCCGTCTTTGAGAACAATAAGTGTTTGGTAATGTGGATATGTATGGGATGACAGATGAGTCAGGAGAAGGATGAAGGATACTAACTTGAGAAAAAGTAATGATCACTTCACGTTGGATATATGGGAGGCTGTACTACATCGATTTAGATTGGACTGTGCCCAAGCAAGTTGATTTCTTCGTTTATTCGTTTCGCGCCAAGATAGTGGATTCGTGGCACTTTTTGTTTCTTAATAACTAACGATATGGGAAGGGTTCTTCGCATTGAGTTAGAAAATTTCAAGTCCTATAAGGGTCGTCATGTTATTGGCCCCTTTGAACAGTTCACATGTATCATTGGGCCAAATGGAGCAGGTAGGATATTACAGTCTAGAATAAGTGGAAGGTAAATCCAATTTGATGGATGCTATTAGTTTTGTTTTGGCCATTTCGACGAAATACCTCCGAAGTCAGAATCTCCATGAATTGGTATATCATAATGATGAGACAGATCTCAGTGCGGAAACCTGCTCCGTTTCGTTGTTCTATTTGACCGATGAGATTGATAATCAACTAAACGAGGATCTAGAAGCAGGGACAGAAGTGGAATTCTTCAGACGTGTAAATGCAAATGGATCTTCCCAGTTTAAGATTAATGGTCGTCAGATCACAAGTGACAAGTATATTAAGAAGTTAGCTGAGTATAATATCCTTGTGAATTGCCGTAACTTCATTGTGTATCAAGGAGATGTCCAGAACATTTCGACTCGTTCTCCTGAAGAACTAACAACACTATTTGAGCAAATTTCAGGGAGTTGTGAATTGAAAGAGGAATATGACCGTTTGCGAGAGAAACGAGAAAAGCTGAAAGTGGTCATGGATATGAATCTAAAGAAGAAATACACAATTATCTCTGAACGAAAGCTTGTTCAAGTTCAGAAAGAAGAAGCTGATGAATATCAAAAGAAGCAATCACTTCTTCGCGATCTCCGTGTAGAATACTTCTTATGGCAATTGTACAACATCGAATCGAATTTGGAACAACATACACGCAGAGCTGACTCTCTGAAGGAGAAGTGTAGTGATATGGAGAACACTGATACAGTGAGAGCAGAGGAGATGAATGATACTTAGTCTCTTCGTCAGCAGAAGGACAGCAAACAGCGAGAGATGGCAAAACTTCGTGAGAAGCAACGAAAACTTGAGAAGCAACAACGAAGAGTGGAGGAACGAATCAAACAGAAACAACCCGAGAGCCTTAAATTGAATGATAAGATGCGTCGACAAGAGTAAGGATAAACGGAGAATATGATTGTAGAAAGGAACAACGACGTCTTGATGAAGAGTTGGAGAGATTACGAAGGGAGCAGGAGACAGTAACGAAGGAGAAGGAGACATTGGAGACTGAGTTGGATCGTATGCATTCAACATTGGAAGCATTGATGGAGTCTGTACCTCAGACTCAAGGAGGAGTTGTATTGAATGATGAACAAAAGGAACAATATGCAAGTTTGAAAGAAGAATTCAATCGTCAAGCAGGGAGTATTCTACAAACAAGAGAACAGAAACGTCGTGAGCATGATACTTTGACTTCACAAATAAAGCAGAAGACAGATTTGATTTCCAGTCATCAGCAAGAGCTTGATAATACTCGAGTCCTGATCAAGTGAGGTTGTGAGCCATAGAAATTAGTAGGTGATTTACGAGGTCAGCAACGACGACTAACACAGAGTCGAGATGATATTGAAGTGAGGGAGAGATGGATGGATGATGTGTAGAAAGTGATTCGTCATTTGGAAGAAGAGAGTGCTTCTCTTCAAACAGAATATGGAGCTGCAAAATCCTCGTTACAAGAGGTGAAAGTGAAGAAATGAAATGATGAGTAGAAACGTCAAATCTGTGAGAGAGTGAAGAAGGAACTTCAGAGTGAGATGGATGTTCGAGAAGGTCGCAAGCGTGAAAAGGAACGTCAAGCCTGTGTAACTCGTCTACGAGAACTCTTTCCTGATGTTCGAGGCTTGCTATTAGATCTCTGTAATCCTACTCAGAAGAAATACAGTATTGCTGTAGAAACAGCCTTAGGTAAACATCTTGATGCAGTTGTAGTGAACACAAAGGCTGTTGCTATTGAGTGTATCCAGTATAAATCACTTAAATCCTATCATGAATAGATTCTTGAAGGAACAGCATATGGCTCCTCTGGACTTCTATCCATTAGACTCTCTGAAGCCAAAAGAACTTCGAATGGAGTTACGACGTCATAACTGCAAACTGTGTTATGAATTATTGGAATTCGATCCTGCTATTGAGATTGCGATTCGATATGCTGTTGGAAACACTGTTGTGGCTGAGAATCTGACAATTGCACGTCAGCTGGCATATGAGGAAGGGATTCATGAGAAGGTTGTGACTCTGGATGGAGAACAGATAGCAAAGAATGGAGCAATGACAGGTGGAATTGGGAAAGTGACAAAAACAGGCAAATTTCAGGACAAGGTGATTCAAAGGAAGCAAGAAGAGTTGGCTGCTCTTGAAGCAGAGTGTCAGGAATTGGAAAAGAAACTTCAAAGGAATGCAGCAAACTCAGAACGAGTGCGATCTGTGGATTCAGAGGTTCTAGCCCAACGAGGAAAACTTCGGTGAGGAAATGGAATGTGAATGAACATTAGAGTATTCAATGAAGAGATAACTGTGATTGAGAAGAAGATCCAAGCATATGGAACACGAATGAATGGCCTAGAGAGCTCATTAGCAGAAGAGAAGAAGGAGCTTACTAGTTTGCAAAAGGAGGAAGAGACATTTGTTCAAGCTCTTAGTATTCTGCTTCAGAAATGTACTGTCATTGAGAAACGTGTTTATGGAACATTCCTACAAACTATTGGAATTGGATCGATTCAGGAATTGGAGAGTGAGTACTTGTCGAAACTTCGAGAGAATGAACGAATGCAGACAGAGTGTCGTACACATATCACGTTGATTGAAGGCAAGCGAGATTATGGTGATCAACGACTGGTGACAATAGCTCAATCGATTCGTGAATACGAGGAACAGAGAATGAAGATCGAGAAGAAGCTAACAGAGGTGAGACGACGTGTGAATGATGTGAGTGGTGAAATGAGTGTTATGGAGGAAGAAGAAGAAAATGGAAAGCGAGAGATTGGTCTGGTTATGAAGAGTGTGCGAGACGTGGAGATTGTGATTCAAGAGATTGATAATCGGATTCGAGAAAACCGCGGGAATCTGAAGAAAACAGAAGATCAAATTTCATCAGAACGATGTGCTATGGAGACATTACGATCAAAAAGGAATGCTGTTCTTAAATCAGCAATGATCGAACAAGTACAGATTCCTCTTCTGTCATCTCGTGAGTCACAAGTCTCAGAAGGATCTCAGATGGAGGTGGAAAATGAAACTCCTATGTCCAGTCAGGTGATGGCTTCACAACTCAGTCAGAGCCAGACACAAACACCTCAGTTCAGTCAAAGTCAAGCAATGATAGTTCAAACAGATCAGGAGCAAGTTGATCGAATCGACTTCTCTTCTCTGGGAGATCATGCTGTCGTAATGAATGAAGGATGAATTGATTTGTAGGCAGTAAGTGAAGGTGAATATGGAATTCGAGATGAACAGTATCGAGATAGAATCGCTCGATTAGCTTCTGAAGTGGATAAAATGACACCAGATATGTTAGCAGAGAAGAAGTTCAAAGATATTTCCGATCGTGTTAGTGGGATCATTGCTGATCGAAAGGAGATGGTCACTGACTACACTGCTGCTAATGAGGAGTTCAAGGATTGTTGTAAACGTCGCAAGGATTTGTTCATGAGTGCATATGAACAAGTGGAACGAGTTATTGACGCTACTTATAAGGACCTCACACGTTCACCTCAGTTCACGACAGGAGGTCAAGCTCTTTTAGCTCTTACCAATCCAGATGTATTGATGATAAGATGAATTGACTTCTAGGAACCTTATTTGGGTGGGGTGAAATATACAGTAAGTCCAGTAGGGAAACAATATCGAGATATTGGTCAGTTATCTGGTGGCGAGAAAACCATAGCTACATTAGCTCTACTGTTTGCCTTGCATAGCTTCCGTCGTGCTCCTTTCTTCATTATGGATGAGATAGATGATGCTCTTGATAATGCAAATGTTGAACGTGTGGCGAAGTATTTGATGTCGAACTCACGAATCACACAATGCATTATTATCTCTCACAAGGACTTACTATTCGAGAAGAGTGATAGTCTGGTTGGAGTATACCATAATTGGCAGGAAGCATCTTCTGCAATCCTTACAATTGATTTAAGAAAGTATGATCCTGAATCCGAAAGGAGTTGATCTGTTTGTTCCAATACGATAATCGCGGGAATAGGATGACTTCGGCCTTGCTTCTTTATCACTTGCTCAAGTCTGTGAGACTAAGATTAAGAATGTCTGTGGAAAAGTAAGAATCTCGTTGTTATTATCTATTTCTTACCCTTTGAATAGTCACGAAACGAATCGTCTTATTGAAGGAACTAAACAGAATATTGCTACTACGGGCTGCATTGGAGGAGAGGTTACTATCATGAAGGATGCTCCTTTTTTGAAAGAGCGTGACGAGCTTTTCAACAAGTTCTATGAGGAGTATCAGAAGACTATTGCAGGTATGTTTGATTGGTCTTATTCTTTGTGAACGATTTACGATGTTTAGCGAAGCCTCGTTCTGCTATCACCATTACTCTTCCTGATGGAACTGTGAAAGAGGGAACTGCTTGGGAAACCACTCCTTATATGATTGCTGAAGGTATCTCGAAGGGACTCGCCCAGCATGCTCTTGTTGCCAGAGTTTGTATTTGGAAGTGACTACTGATTATAGGTTGCTTATGAAGATGCTACTATTGGTTGTGATGCCTGCAAGACTGAGGAATCAGATAGTGAAGATGAGGGAGAAGAAGAAGGTCTTTTATGGGATATGCATCGTGTGCTTGAAGGAAGCTGCAAGCTATGGATTCTGAAGTTCGAGGATAAGGGAGGAAAGGCCGTATGTTATGGTTTCTGGCTTAGACAGTAGACATTCTGGCACAGCAGTGCTCATATTCTGGGAGAGGCAATGGAGAATCTGTATGGTGTGGATCTGTGTATTGGACCTGCTCTGAAGGATGGCTTCTATTATGATGCCTATTTTGGTAAAATGTAGGAGAGAGTGGTAAGGATGATGGATAGGAGTGTTACAGAAGGAGACTGTGGTAAGATTGATGAGGAAGCCAATCGTTTGATCAAGTCGAAGCAAGTATTCCAACGCTGTGAGTTAACGAAGGAACAAGCTCTTCAGCTGTTTAGTCACAATCCGTTCAAGCAACAGATTATCTCCAGCAAGGTTGCTGATGGTGCTACAACTAGCGTCTATCGTTGTGGAACTCTGATTGATCTCTGCATGGGTCCTCATCTCCCTAGCACTAGCTTCATCAAAGGATTCGCTGTGGTGAAGAATAGTGCTTGCTATTGGTTGGGCAACGCTGAGAATGATACTCTCCAACGTGTCTACGGTATCTCATTCCCTGACTCCAAGCAGCTGAAGGAATGGAAGCAGCAGCAAGAAGAGGCTAAGAAGAATGATCATCGTCGTTTGGGTGAACAACAGGATCTCTTCTTCTTCCATGAATTGAGTCCTGGTAGCTGCTTCTTCTTGCCTCATGGAGCCTATATCTACAACCGTCTGATTGAGTTCATTCGTCAGGAGTACCACAAACGTGGCTACACTGAAGTGGTAAGTCCTAATGTGTTCAATCTGGACCTGTGGAGAATCAGTGGTCACTATGATCACTACAAGGACGATATGTTCCTCTTTAAGTGTGATGATACTGAATATGGTCTCAAACCAATGAATTGTCCTGGTCACTGCTTGATGTTCTCTCATACACTTCACAGCTATCGTGGTAGGTACTGTTTCTGTCTATTGACTCTCTAGAGTTGCCTATTCGTTTCGCTGACTTCGGTGTACTTCATCGTAATGAGCTGTCTGGTGCATTGAATGGTCTGACTCGTGTGAGACGTTTCCAGCAGGATGATGCCCACATCTTCTGTCGTCCTGACCAGATCAAGCAGGAAGTTAGCAGTGTTCTTGATTTCATGCGTCATGTGTACGGAATTTTTGGAATGACCTTCAAGTTGGAGCTTTCCACTCGTCCCAAGAAGGCTATGGGTGATCTTGCCTTGTGGAACAAGGCTGAGCAGAATCTCAAGGAATCTCTGGATGAGTTTATCGGAGTTGGCAACTGGAAGGTGAATCCTGGTGATGGTGCTTTCTATGGTCCCAAGATCGATATTAAGGTTCTGGATGCTCTTCATCGTGTCCACCAGACGGCTACAATCCAACTGGATTTCCAACTGCCTATTCGCTTCGATCTGTCGTACAAGTCTGCTGATGGAACAATGGAGCGACCTGTGATGGTCCACCGTGCCATTCTTGGATCTGTTGAACGATCGTTTGCTATTCTACTGGAGCATTATAAGGGCAAATGGCCTTTCTGGCTGAGTCCTCGTCAGGCCATTGTGATCCCAGTGAATGCCTCCTGTATGGAATATGCTCAGAAGGTGAAGCAGACTCTATGGGATAATCACTTCCAAGTTGAGTTAGAAGAATCTGGTCGTACTCTCAACAAGATGGTGAGAGAGGCTCAGCTCGCTCAGTTCAACTATATTCTGGTTGTTGGTAATAAGGAAGCTGAAACCAATTTACGAACATATTGATGACCAAATCA
>JABLTK010062769.1_pt1 | contig 11683 bp, 10 predicted proteins | sample 7160131 | NCBI WGS metagenome assembly JABLTK01 (sample SAMN14651221, study PRJNA627086) | human gut metagenome | isolation source: feces | host: Homo sapiens
ACGCCAATGTCCGTGGACCACTCGTCCTGCATAGCGTTCTCGCACAGGTCAACGGGGGCGAAGGCCAGCTCATTGATCCAGCCGAGGACGTTCTTATCCTTGTCCACATAGCCCACGGCCTCGGAGGTGCCCATGGCGATGCCCATGATGTTGCCCACGCCCTAACCCATGGCGCCCGCCAGCGCGGACACGTCGCCGTCGTTGGCAACCACAATGGGAATGTCGCCGATCTCCTTGGCGGCGCGGTCGTAAATGGTCTTGACCTTGTCCCACTCGGAGCGGGGAACTTTGATGAACAGAGACGCGACCATGGGCGCATTGCCAATGAATGTGCCTGCGGAGGACACGCCGATGGCGTCCACCCGGGGCATTTTGGAAGCGGCGCTCCTGAACGCGGCTACGATGCCGTCATAATGGTACTGGGGGTCTGTCTGGAGCTTGGGGAACCAGACGACTTCCTCGGAGTAGACGCACTCGCCGTCAATCACGGCAGAGACCTTCCGGTCGGAACCGCCGGCGTCGAAGCCGATGCGGCAGCCGTCCAGATTGCCGCCGATGGGTTCGGCGACCTCGTTGGCAGCGGGGCAATCTTCCAGAGGCAGGTCAACGATCTCCAGATCCCGCTCATAGAGCTGGTTGAAGAACGTAAAGTCAAAATGCCGCTCGCCCTTGGGGTCGTAGGCCTTTTTCAGCCGCTGGGCAAGCTCGCTGCATCCGCAGACGCTCACCCGGAAGCCGCCGATGGACCACAGCAGGAACTTGACATAGCGCTCCACGTAGCGGTAGTCGGCCTCGGCCATTTCCGGCGTGCCATGGATGCAGGTGTGGTGGACGGAAACACGGCCCTTGTCCCGCTCAACGGCAATGGCGATGGGCTTCTTCGCGTCCTTCAGATAGGCGGTGCGCCACACGCCGAAGGGGACAAACTGCTGATCCAGTTTGGGCGTATGCTTCATGTTGTATTCGATGCCTAAGTACTGCATGGAAAATTCCTCCTTATCGTTCAGAAAGCCTGACGGCTTCTTATATCTCATGTATAAGTATAGCATAAATTACCGTCCCGGCTATAGGGATTTCAACATCATTTTTACCAAATCCGCTTTTTTAGGCTGCCAGTTTTCTCTTTGCAGAAAGGAAGGCCGGTGCTATGAGCACCGGCCTTCCGACATTATTCCTTCGTTTCGTTTTCCTGCGTCTGCGCTGCGTTTTCCGCCGTTTGGGCAGCGACCTGATTCACAAACAGATCAGCCTTGTCGTGGGGGCGGAAGCGCTGCCAGATCAGCACGCTCACCGCCGCCGCGCAGCTGATGCCCGCCAGCAGCTGGCTGACCCGGACGGAACCCCAGTACAGGCTGTCCATCCGCAGTCCCTCGATCAGGCAGCGGCCAAGGCCGTACCAGGCCACGTACCCCAGGGCGATTTCTCCGTCATACTTACGATGCTTGGACAAAACGTGCAGCAGCACAAAGCCCACGGCGTTCCACACCGACTCGTACAAAAACGTCGGGTGGTAGTATTCCCATGCGCCGGTGACGGTGTTGTACAGCCCCATGCGGAAGAAGCTGTCCGTCGCCGCGCCGAAGGCTTCCCGGTTGACGAAGTTGCCCCACCGGCCAATGGACTGGCCGATGAGAAAGCCCAGCGCTACCATATCCAGCAAAGCGCCGATTTTGATCTTCTTGATGCGGCACAGCAGCAGAATCCCCGCCACTGCGCCCAGAACGCCGCCGTAAATGGCAAGGCCACCGTTCCAGATGTACAGCACGGAAATGGGGTTCTCGGCGTAATCCGCCCAGGAGAAAATGCAGTAATACGCCCGGGCGCAAAGAATAGCAAAGGGCGTGACCCACAGCACACCGTCCAGCAGATCGTCCTGCTTGATACCGAACTGACTGCACCGGCGGCAGGCGTAGACTACCGCCAGCATCAGGCCGATGGCGATAATGAGGCCGTAATAATGGATGGTCAGAGGCCCCAGCGTCAGGGCGCGGCCGGGGTTCACCTCAATGCCAAGGGAAGGGAAAGAAATGGTTGAATAATTGGCAGGGATCATGATTGTGCCTCCTTGTTGACAGGATAGATCACGGATAAACTACACCGTTCCGCCCGGACTGCCCGGCGGAGAAAATCACATATCTCTTCCGCGCTGATGCCGCGGTAAACTTCCGGAAAACGGAAATAGTCAAAGTCCGAAAAATGGTACGCGCACAGGCGGAAGCAGGTGGAATCAAAGCTGTCCAGTCCCCGGATACGACGGCCGAGGGCGCTGCGCTTCATCCGCAGGAACGCCTTTTCCGGCAGTCCCTCCGCCGCGATCTTCTCCGCCTGCGCCAGAATCGCTTCCCGGACGGCGCGGGGGTCGTCGGAATCGCCGGAGCAGAGCAGCATGGCGCAGCCGTCCACGGTCTCGAAGCCGCCGCCGAAGGAGGAATCGATAACGCCTTCCTCGTAAAGCCGCAGGTACAGCTCCGAGGACTCGCCGAACAGCGCTTCAGCGGCCAGATCCGCCACCATTTCCTCCCGGATGGCCGCGTCGCCGTGGGTCAGGGGTTCGCACTTGAACGCCAGATTGAAGGTCGGCATGGCGACCTCCATGGAGCATTCCGTTTCGGCTTTCGGGCAGGTCATTTCCTCCTGCCAAGAACGCAGTTTGACGCCCGTCTCTTTCTTCTCGCTGCCCAGAACCTCACGGGCGGCAGATGCCACCGATTCCGGGTCTACGTCGCCCACGACGCACAGCAGCATATTTCCCGGCGCGTAAAACGCCCGGTGACAGGTATACAGCACCTCCGGGGTGATCTCCCGGATGGTCTCGCTGGTGCCGAGAATGGGCTGGCGGATGGGATGGACGGCATACATGGCCGCCATCAGGTTATCGAACACCACGCTGTCCGGGGCGTCCTCGTTCATGCCGATCTCCTGATCGATGATGCCCCGCTCTTTCTCCACGCTTTCTTCCGTGAAATAGGGCGTGGACACGAATTCCAGCAGCAGCCGCAGACATTCGTCAAAGTGGTCGGTGCAGGAAAAATAATAGGCCGTCATGTCGTAGCTGGTAAAGGCGTTGGTGGAAGCGCCCAAAGCGGCAAACTCCGCCGACACGTCCCGGTCTCCCGGCAGGTCGAACATCTTGTGCTCCAAGTAGTGCGCCACACCCGCGGGGGCGTGGTATTCCTTCCCGTCCAGCCGGAAATCCGTATGGATGGAGCCAAAGTCCGTGACAAAATAGGCAAGCTTTTTCGTAAAGCCCTTCCGGGGAACCACCAGAACCGTCAGTCCGTTTTCCAGGGTTTCCCGGTACAGCGTTTCGTCCAGTTCGGGGTATTGCTTCTGCGTCATTGGCTCTCTCCTTTCAGAAAATAGGTGCTGTGAAGCGTCACGGTCCGCGCCGCCGCCACCACATCGGCAAGGCTGACCTTCTCCACCACTTCCATGTAGCGCTCCGGGGTCATGTTCAGGCCGCTTAAGTGCGCGGTGGCGTAGTAGCCCTCAATGGCGCCGGGGGAATCGGAGGTGGCGCGGAGGGAGCTGAGCAGGGCTTCTTTTCCGGCGGTCAGCTCTTCCTGCGTAATTTCTCCACGGCGGCAGGCGTCCAGCTGGCGGAGAATTTCGTCCCGCGTCAGCTGCTCCTTGTCAAAGTCGATGCCCGCGCCCACGGTGAGAATGCCCTTTGCGCCGTAGTAGGACGAGCCGATGCTGTAGCACAGGGACATCGCCTCCCGGACGTTGAGAAACAGCTTGGAGGTCATGCCCGCGCCGAAGACGGTGTTGAACACCTGCATGGCCGGAAATTCCTTATCCCGGTTGACAATGGGCGTGACAAAGCCCATGCAGAGCTTCCCCTGGGAGACCTCCATCGTCTCCGTCACATCCTGCCCGGGGCAGGGATGGAAGGGCGTCTGGGGCGGAAGCGCGCCTTCCCGGCCGCCCAGCCGGGATACCAGCGGGGAAATATATTCCGCGACCGCCTCCGCCGGGGCGCTGCCTACGTAGAAAATTTCGATTCTGCTTTCCCGGAGGATTTTCCGGTAATGGGTCAGCAGCCCCGCCGGGTCGATGGCCGCCACATCCTCCGGCTCGCCCAGCCGGGGCAGGCCGAAGCTGTCGCCGCGGCACATGGTTTTCAGCAGCTTTCCCATGGCGTAGGTGCGCTTGTCGTTCAGCTCGGAATCAATGGTGGAAATGAGATTCTTCTTTTCCCCCTCCACAAAGGCGGGGAGAAAGCCCTCCCCCTCCGTGGGGAAGTCCAGAAGGATTTCATCCAGAAAGCGGAGCATAGGGGCAAGCACCCGGTCGCCGGGCAGGGCAAACCGGTCGTCCATAAAGCCGCAGTAAAGGCCGGTGGTCTGGTAGTCCCCCACCCGGCGCACCAGCGGGCTGACGGAAGCGCCATACATCTCGTCTAAGTTCTCCGTAATGGCGCGAAGGTCGGGGCAGCGTTTGGTACCCCGGAGCAGCACGGAGGGGATCAGCACATTTTTTGCGGATTCCTCTTTCGCCATGGGGCGCACCAGCTGAAAGCTCAGGCACCCCTGCTTGAACCGGTCGTCCCGGCAGGAACGCAGGGTCACGCCGGGGAGCAGTGTTTTTGTTTCGATCATGTCAGACTCCTGATGAAAGAAAGTTGCGGTGGAAAAGCAAGGGATTTCCTGCCCGCGATATTGTAAAGAGTATTATATACCACTTTTCCCAAAATAGGAAGTCAATACACAAAAAATTCAGAGAATATTGGTTGTCATTTTCCTCTGTTTGCGGTAGAATGTAACGTGGACTTGTGTAAATTAGGAGGACTCCGCCATGGCATGGCTGGAATTTACCATTGAAACCACGCCCCAGAGCATCGACTCTGCCGTCACCGCCCTCAGCGCACGGGGATTTTCCGATCTGGTCATCGAAGACCAGTCGGAATTCGAGACGTTTTTAGAGGAAAACCGGGCGTACTGGGATTACATCGACGAGGGGCTGCAAAAAAAGCTTCAGGGGCTTTCCCGCATCAAGCTGTATCTGGAAGACACCGACGATCATGGACGGAAGCGTCTGGACGCGGCGGTAAAGGAGCTGGGACTGACCATGACCGCCGCCCCCCTCCCCGAAACCAACTGGGAGGAAAGCTGGAAGGACAATTACCCGCCTCAGGAGATCGGCGATCGCATCGTGGTGCTGCCCTACTGGCTGGCGGAGGAATCCACCGACCGGCTCAAAGTCATTCTCGACCCCGGCCTGACCTTCGGCACCGGCGCGCACCCCTCCACCCAGATGGTGATGGAGGTCATGGAGACTGTGGTGAAGCCCGGCTTCCACTGTCTCGATCTTGGCAGCGGCAGCGGGATACTGTCCATCGCCGCCCTGCGTCTGGGAGCGGAGACCGCCGTGGGCATCGACATCGACCCCAAAGCGGAGGACATTGCCCGGGAGAACGCCGCCTACAACGGCTTCGCCGCCCCGGCCTTCACCGCCCTCACCGGCAACGTGACCGAAGATACCGCGCTGATGGATACATTAGCCGCCAATCGGTATGATCTGGTGCTGGTGAACATCGTGGCGGACGTCATTATCGGCCTTGCGCCGGTGCTGCCCCATTTCCTCAATGAAAGCAGCACCCTGATCTGCTCCGGCATTCTGGACACCCGGCTTTCCGACGTGCTGGACGCCCTGACCGCCGCCGGGCTGACCGTCACCGCCACGAAAGCGAAGGACGACTGGCGCTGCGTCACCGCAATCCGTAAATACATCTAAGGAGCGTATTATGAGTATCCCCTATCGTACCCGGCGGGTGCTGAACCGTCTGGGCATTGTGCTTATGATTTTTCTGCTGGTGGGCGTGATCGCCTGGCTGTGCTGGGTCGTCTGGCTGGAGCGGTACGTCGTCTATACCGCCGACGGCGCGAGTCTGGACTTTGAGCATTCCGCTCAGGACATCATCGGCGAGGTCGCCACACCCCCCGTGGCGCAGCAGAACATTTCCATTTATTATAATGAAGGCAGCGACGCTCTGGACACCGGCAACGAGCTGACCCAGATCAACGGCTACTTCATTTCCAGCAACATGCTGCAAAACGACATCAACGGCGTTCTGGACAAGATCGAACGTCTCCCCGCGGGCACCCCCGTCATGATCGACATGAAGGGACCCTACGGCTCGTTCTTCTATCCCTCTCATCTGGACGGCGCAGTGCATTCCGCCTCCACAGACGTGGACGCCGTCGCGGCGCTGGTGGACACCCTGATGAATAAGAAATTCTACACCATCGCCCGGGTCTGCTCTCTGCGGGACTGGAATTTCGGCAACGAGCACGTCACCTGCGGCCTGTATATGCTTTCCCGGGCGGGTCTGTGGCTGGATCAGGGCTATTTCTGGCTGGATCCCACCAACGCCACCACCCTGACGTGGATCACTTCCGTGGTGCTGGAGCTGAAGGAAATGGGCTTCAACGAGGTCATGCTGGCGGATTTCCGCTTCCCCAACTCCGACCAGTATATCTTCAACGGCGACAAGGAAGCGGCGCTTCAGGATGCGGCTTCCAAGCTGATGGGCACCTGCGGCGGCGATAATTTCACCCTGTCCTTCGGCGTGGCCGACCCTGCCTTTAAGCTGCCCGAGGGGCGCTGCCGGCTGTATCTGGAAGACGTGGACGCAGCCAACGTCGAGGCCAAGGCAACGCTGGTCGATGTTCCCGACATCAAGGCGCAGCTGGTCTTCATGGCCGCCACCAACGACACCCGGTTTGATAGCTACAGCGTTATCCGTTCCCTGAACGCCGCGGAAATTCTGGAAGCCCAGAAGGCGGAAGCGGCGAGCTGATTTTATATGCAAAACAGCCCCGCCGGTCGGCGGGGCTGTTGACAAGAACGCAAATCTGGGGTATAGCATGGGTACAGGGGTGCTGCCAGTAGGACGGCTCTCCCACCTGGTTATAAGAAGTAACCTTGACTTGGGGAAGTTTGGCGGTTACTTCTTATTATTATTATCATGCATCTGGAAAACCAGAGAGACAACAGCGACAATGACCATACAGAAAGCAAATAATTCTTCCCATGTAACCATAGCTGCCATGGATTAAGGAGCGATTGCCACCGGCAATCGTTTTATTTTTATTCGCTGCGCGACGCACCGCCCCACTCTTTTACGATCGGGGGCAAAAGAAGCATCACCCCCGACAAAATCGAGGGGAACCGCCTACCGGGGTACTACCGGCAGCACCGGAAACGGCATATCACAAGATTCGACAGATTGCAAGGAAAACTCCGGTCAGAGTTGTGCAAAAGTATCCCACACAGCAAAACGCCCCGGCGGTGCAGTGTCTGCGCCGCCGGGGTCAACGTTTATTGCTTTTTCACCAAATCAGCCAGCGTTACGCTATCGAGATAGCCGCTGATGCGTTTGTCCAGCTCGCTCCAGACCGGCAGCGTCGGACAGCTCGCCGCCCGGGGGCAGGCTTTTGCGCCGCACTCTAAGCAGGCTACCGGCGCAAGCGATCCTTCCGTCAGCCGCAGAATTTCGCCCAGCGTGTATTCTCCCGGCTCCCGGCTCAGGCGGTAGCCGCCGCCCTTGCCCTGAATGCCGTCCACGATGTGGTTCTTCGTCAGCACGGGCAGGATCTTCTCCATGTACTTCAGGGAAATTTCCTGCCGGGCGGCTACGTCCTTCATGGGGACGAAGCCCTCCGACCGATGCTCCGCCAGATCCGCCAGTACCCGCAGGGCATAGCGGCCACGGGTCGATATCATCATGGCGTCAGTCCGCGAACAGCGGCGTGGACAGATACCGGTCGCCGGTGTCCGGCAGGAGGACGACGATGGTCTTGCCCTCGTTTTCCGGCCGCTTGGCCAGCTCAATGGCCGCCCATGCCGCCGCGCCGGAGGAAATGCCTACCAGCACGCCCTCCGCCTTGCCGATCTGTTTGCCCACCGCAAAGGCGTCCTCGTTGGCAACGGGGATGATCTCGTCGTAAACGCCGGTGTCCAGCACCTTGGGAACAAAGCCCGCGCCGATGCCCTGAATCTTATGAGCGCCCGCCGTACCCTTGGACAGCACGGGAGAGGTCGCAGGCTCCACGGCCACCACCTTAATTTCCGGCTTCTTGGACTTGAGGTACTCGCCCACGCCGGTGATGGTGCCGCCGGTGCCCACGCCCGCCACGAAAATGTCCACCTTGCCGTCGGTGTCGGCGTAGATTTCGGGGCCGGTGGTCTCAAAATGCGCCTTGGGGTTGGCCGGGTTGACAAACTGGCCGGGGATGAAGCTGCCCGGAATCGAGGCCGCCAGCTCGTCGGCCTTGGCAATGGCGCCCTTCATGCCCTTGGCGCCCTCGGACAGCACCAGCTCCGCGCCATAGGCCTTCATCAGCTGGCGGCGCTCCACGCTCATGGTGTCCGGCATGACGATGATGATACGATAGCCCCGGGCAGCCGCCACGGCGGCAAGGCCGATGCCCGTATTGCCGGAGGTCGGCTCGATGATGACGGAGCCGGGCTTCAGCAGACCCTTTTCCTCGGCGTCGTCGATCATGGCCTTGGCCACCCGGTCTTTCACGGAACCGGCGGGGTTCAAATACTCCAGCTTTGCCAGCACCTTCGCCTTCAGGCCAAGGGCTTTTTCAATGTGGGTCAGCTCCAGCAGGGGCGTTTTGCCGATGAGCTGGTCGGCAGAAGTGTAAATGTTTGCCATGATTATCCCTCCTTCACGGCGTCAAAGCCGCGCTGCAGATCCGCAAGAATGTCGTCAATGTGCTCCGTGCCGATGGACAGCCGGATGGTGTTGGGCTTGATGCCCTGATCCAGCAGCTCCTCCTCGGTCAGCTGGCTGTGGGTCGTGGTGGCCGGGTGAATGACCAGACTCTTGACGTCCGCAACATTGGCCAGCAGGGAGAAAATTTTCAGATTGTCAATGAATTTATGGGCTTCCTTCACGCCGCCCTTGATCTCAAAGGTGAAGATGGATGCGCCGCCGTTGGGGAAATACTTCTCATACAGGGCGTGATCCGGGTGGTTCGGCAGGGAGGGATGGTTCACATGCTCCACCTGAGGATGGTTCGCAAGGAATTCAACCACCTTCTTGGTGTTCTCGGCGTGGCGCTCCAGACGCAGGGACAGCGTCTCAACGCCCTGCAGCAGCAGGAAGGCCGCGAAGGGAGAGATGGTCGCGCCGGTGTCCCGCAGCAGCACCGCGCGGATATAGGTCACAAACGCGGCGGGGCCGGCGGCGGCTACGAAGGAAACGCCGTGATAGCTGGGGTTCGGCTCGGCGATGGCGGGGTACTTTCCGGAAGCCGCCCAGTCAAACTTGCCGGAGTCCACGATGATGCCGCCAAGGGTGGTTCCGTGGCCGCCGAGGAACTTGGTTGCGGAGTGGACGACGATGTCCGCACCGTGCTCGATGGGGCGGATGAGGTAGGGCGTGCCGAAGGTGTTGTCCACCACCAGCGGAATGCCGTACTTGTGCGCCAGCTCGGCCAGGGCGTCGATGTCGGGGATGTCACTGTTGGGGTTGCCCAGCGTCTCGATGTAAATGGCGCGGGTCTCGGGGCGGATGGCGCTCTCCACTTCCTTCAGATCGTGGATGTTCACGAAATCGGCGGTAATGCCGAAGCCGGGCAGGGTGTGGGCGAGCAGGTTGTAGCTGCCGCCGTAGATGGTCTTCTGGGCGACAAAGTGGCCGCCGTTCTGACCCAGCGCTTCCAGCACGTAGGTAATGGCCGCCGCGCCGGAGGCCAGCGCCAGCGCCGCCACGCCGCCTTCCAGAGCAGCCACCCGTTTTTCCAGCACGTCCTGCGTGGAGTTGGTGAGACGGCCGTAAATGTTACCGGCGTCCGTCAGCCCGAAGCGGGCGGCGGCGTGGGCGCAGTCGTGGAACACGTAAGAGGTGGTGGCATAAATGGGAACGGCCCGGGCATCGGTAGCGGGGTCGGCCTGCTCCTGGCCGACGTGGAGCTGCAGGGTTTCAAATTTATAGTCAGACATAATCGTAATTTCCTTTCTAAAGTCAAATGTTATCCTTTTTCTTACAAACATCGGGGATACATTCGGCCAAAGCGGAAATTCGCCCTTACGAGGGTCTCAAAGTGATTTTTCACGGGGAGTGCCTCCCTTCAAAACTTACCTGCTTGGTAGGTGATTGCATCATACCACGAATTTCCTACCAAGTCAAACGGTTTTTTATCAAAAATTTCCTACTTGTTCGGTAGGAAAACCGGCGATATGACGAATGGCAAAAAAGTCGGTGCCGCAGCCGCTTTTTCCCTTTGACAAATTTCGATTGCATGGTAGAATGTAGGCGAAAACTCCCCAATAAAAACAGACAGGAGTGTCCCCCATGGAGATTTCCTACACCATTTTCGACCTGCTTTTCTATCTGCTGCTCTACGCCTTCCTCGGCTGGTGCGTCGAAGTCTTTTGCGCCGCCGTGAAAAGCGGGCGGTTTGTGAACCGTGGTTTTTTGAACCTGCCCCTGAATATGCCCTGCGGCATTGCCGCCGCCCTGCTGCTGCCGGTGCTGGGCACCATGAACCACAAAACCATCTTACAATATATCATGACGCTGGTGATCTACATTCTGGTCCGGTGCGTGACCGACCAGTTCGTCCGGGGCGTCAGCCGGGGAACCTTTGCCGCCGCGCCGAAGGGAAGGCCGTTTTTCCTCAACGCGGCCGCCGCGGCGGCCGTCATGCTGCTGGTGTATCTCGTGGTGCATCCCGGCATGATGGGACTTTTGTACCTGATGCCAAAGTGGCTGGAACGGACGCTGGTCATCGCGGGGATCGTCCTGATTCTGGCGGACTTCATCGGCGTGATGCGCGCCCTGCGCACCAGCAGCGCCACCCGGCTGAATAAGGCCGGGCAGGAGACCACCCAGCGCATGGCCGACCGGATCAGCAATACCATCTGGCGGCGTCTGCAAAAAGCCTACCCCGGCCTTGCGGCAGCGGATGTGCCGGGGCCGGAACGGTATGTCTTTGCCCGGGGCATCTGCTTTGACAAGCTGGTGTGGGTATTCCTCGTAACCTCTTTCTTAGGGGCGCTGATCGAGATGGTCTTCTGCCGGGTCACGTCGGGGCGGTGGATGAGCCGTTCCGGCGTGCTGTACGGGAGCTTCAGCTTCGTGTGGGGTCTTGGCGCGGTGGTGCTGACCATCACCTTGCAGCGGATCGCGGACAAGCCCGACCGGCGGATCTTTCTCGCGGGCTTCGTCATCGGCGGCGCTTACGAGTACCTTTGCAGCGTGTTCACCGAGCTGGTATTCGGCACGGTGTTCTGGGACTACAGCAAAATGCCCCTGAACATCGGCGGCCGCACCAATGTGCTGTACTGCATTTTCTGGGGACTGCTGGCCGTGGCGTGGATCAAGGTGCTGTATCCGCCCATGAGCAAGGGCATTGAGAAAATCCCGGTGCTGCTGGGGAAGGTGATCACCTGGGTCATCATCTTTTTCCTGGCCTGCGACGGTCTGCTCACCGCCGCCGCCATGCTGCGCTACACCGACCGTCAGAACAACCCGGAACCCAAAAATGTGGCCGAAGCGTTTCTGGACGACACCTATGACGACGACTGGATGGAACACCACTGGCCGAACATGGTGGTCACAAAGGACGCGGAATAATTGTGAAAATCGCCCCCGGGAAGCGGTGCAAGCCGTTTTCCGGGGGCTTTGTGTATTCAGTCCGCATCCACGGCTTTCCGGGCGGCG
>JABLTK010056866.1_pt1 | contig 11681 bp, 10 predicted proteins | sample 7160131 | NCBI WGS metagenome assembly JABLTK01 (sample SAMN14651221, study PRJNA627086) | human gut metagenome | isolation source: feces | host: Homo sapiens
CAATAGACAGAATCCTATCCTTAGAGCCACATTATTATGATATTATTTTTATGGATATTCAAATGCCAATTATGAATGGTTACGAAGCAACTCGTATAATAAGAAGTTCCGGCAGAGAAGATTTAAATAATATTCCTATATTAGCAATGACAGCTAATGCTTTGGCTCAAGATGTTCAGGCAGCATTAAAATCAGGTATGAATCAACATATATCTAAGCCATTGGATTTAAATCAGTTATATAATGCACTTGAAAAATGGCTGAAATAAGCTGGTTTTTAGAGAATTTTTATGATATTTTGTAAAATATTTTAAAAAAATATTCAAATAATTTATTAAAGCTATTGTTTTAGGTATAAAGGTTTGATATAATAAGAACTTGTACAGTTATTAAAACTATAAAACATTAAAAAAAGTATTGACATTGCGTTTTATTAGTGATATAACTGTACTATAACTTATAGTACAGTTTAATTATGAATGGAGGAATTAAATGAAGAATGTATTAGAATTTATTGAAAATTCTGCTAAGAATTTTCCAGACAAGGTAGCATTTTCCGATGAAAGTAATTCTATTACATATATCGAACTTTTAAAAATGTCTAAGACAATAGGAACTGCTCTTGTTAAAAAAAATAATACAAAAAATAAGCCTATTGCAGTTTTTCTTGATAAAACCGTATTTGCTCTTACAGCTTTTTTTGGAACTGTTTATAGTGGAAACTTTTATACAGTTATAGATTCTATGATGCCAGCTGATAGAATCAGTACAATTTTTGAATCACTTCATCCGGTAGCTATAATAACTGATAATGAACATCTAAAAATTGCTGAAAGTATAGAAAATTGTGGCGAAATCATATTGCTTGAAGATGCTTTGCGACAACAAATTGATGATAAAAAGCTTGCAGAAATTCGTAGCAATTCGATAGATACAGACCCTTTATATTCGTTGTTTACATCTGGTTCAACAGGAGTTCCAAAGGGTACGGTTGTAAGCCATAAAAATGTTATAGCATATTCTGAGTGGGTTTCTGAAACCTTTGATATTACAAGCGAAACAATTTTCGGAAGTCAGACGCCTTTCTATTTTAGTATGTCGGTTCTTGATGTTTTCTCTACAATAAGGAACGGTGCAACTTTCCATATTATTCCAAAGAAATATTTTTCTTTCCCTATAAAATTGCTTGAGTATGTAAGAGATAGAGAAGTAAATACAATCTACTGGGTACCATCTGCATTATCTATTGTTGCAAACTGGAAAGCTCTTGATTATGTTGAGCTACCAAAGCTTAAGAAGGTGCTTTTTGCAGGTGAGGTTATGCCTACAAAACAGCTTAATATGTGGATTAAGAAGCGACCTGATATTTTTTATGCTAATCTTTACGGTCCAACAGAAACAACTGATATATGTACATATTATGTTGTTGATAGGAAATTTAAAGATGACGAAACTTTGCCAATAGGTAAGCATTGCAATAACTGCGATGTTATGATTCTTACAGAAGATAATCGTTTGGCTGAGGTTGGCGAAGAAGGCGAACTATGTGCAAGAGGTTCATTCCTTGCTATGGGATATTATAATAATCCTGAAAAAACCAAGGAGGTTTTTGTACAGAATCCGCTTAATACAGCTTATCCTGAAATCATATATAAAACAGGCGACCTTGTAAAGCTTAACGAAAAGGGAGAAATAATTTATATTTCTCGAAAGGATTATCAGATTAAGCATATGGGTTATCGTATAGAGCTTGGAGAAATTGAAGCTGCGGCAGGCTCAATAGAAAAAATAAAAACTTGTGTATGTATTTACAACGAAAGCGAAGACAAAATTGTCTTTATATATGAAGGCTCGAAGATGACTGATAGTGAACTTATGAACAAGCTTTCAGAAAAGCTCCCTGTTTATATGCGACCAAATGTTATAAAGAGAATAAAACAAATTCCATATAATCAAAACGGAAAAATAGACAGAAAACTTTTAAAACAAACTTATAAGGATATTTAATTAAGGATATTTAATCGGAGGTAAAATTTAAAATGGAAAAGAAAATTTTAGAAATTCTTAGCGAAGTTAAGCCTGGTGTAGATTTTGAGGGAAGAACAGACCTTATTGATGCTGGCATTCTTGCATCATTTGATATTATCTCTCTTGTATCAGAATTGAATGACGAATTTGATGTAGAAATTTCAGTTGTAGACCTTGTTCCAGAAAACTTTAATTCAGTAGAAGCTATGGCAAAGATGATTAAGCGTCTTGAGGACGAAGACTAATGAACTTTAAAGAAAATATATTTCTTATTGCGTTCTTGCCAATTGTCCTATTGCTCTATTATATCTTACCTAAAAAGGCAAGATGGGGTGTTCTTCTCGCCTCAAGCCTTATATTCTATATTCTTTCAAGTGGAATATTTACATTTATAATGCTTGGTACATCAGTGACAATATATGTTGCTGGTTTGCTTATGCAAAAGATAAATGATAATTTTAAAAAGCAAAAATCCATAGAAGGTATCACAAAAGAAGAAAAAAAGCTATTAAAGAAAAAAGCAACCAATAGAAAAAAGCTTGTCGTTCTTGCGATTGTTATAATTAATTTTGGTTTACTTCTTACTTTAAAATATGGCAATTTCTTCTTGGGTACTATAAATATAGTTTTTGGTATGACAATTCCGCCATTAAGCCTTATACTTCCTCTTGGAATTTCTTTCTATACTTTACAAGCAGTTAGCTATGTTATTGATGTTTATAGAGGAACTTGTAAAGCTGATAAGAATTTTGGAAGAGTTTTGCTTTTTGTATGTTTCTTTCCGCAAATAATAGAAGGCCCTATTGGAAGATATGATAAACTGGCAGGTCAGCTTTATGAGGGACATTCATTTGACTATGATAAATTTATGAAAGGTCTTCAGCTTATGCTTTGGGGACTTATCAAAATAATGGTCATAGCCGATAGAGCAGGAATATTTGTAGGCAATATTTTTGAGAAAATTTATGATGCAGATGGCTCTATTATTCTTTTAGGAGTTTTGCTCTATACTATTCAGCTTTATGCGGATTTTTCTGGCTGTATGGATTTAGTAAAGGGCATAGGACAGCTATTCGGAATTGAGATGGCAGACAACTTTAGGCGCCCGTTTTTCTCAACATCTGTTAATGAATTTTGGAGACGCTGGCATATTACTCTTGGAGCATGGCTTCGCGATTATATATTTTATCCAATTTCACTTTCTAAGTTCTTTGCGAATCTTTCTGCAAAGGCTAAAAAAAATTTTGGAGATTTTCTTGCAAAATTCCTACCATCAGCATTTGCACTTTTCTTTGTATGGTTTATAAATGGTCTTTGGCACGGAGCAGAAGTAAAATATATAGTTTATGGACTTTATTACTATGTTGTAATGATGCTTGGCCTGCTCTTTGAACCTTTGTTTGTAAAGATAACTAATGCCTTACATATCAACAGAAAGTCTAAGCCATATTTTGTATTTCAAGTAATACGCACTTTTTTACTTGTAAATCTTGGTATGCTTATATTTAGAGCAAATACACTTGCTGACGCTTGGTATGCTTTGTGTGCTATATTCAGCAAATTTAATGGCGATATTTTTGCAACAAGTGTATTAAGCTATAAACTTCATATATATGATTTTATAGTTATTGCAATAGGAGCAGTTGCATTATTTATAGTTGGTGTTCTTCAAGAAAGAGGACACCATCTTAGAGATGAGATTGCCAAGAGAAATATAGTTATTCGCTGGACAATCTATTTTGCAGCTTTATTTATTTTAATAATAGTAGGAGCATATGGAGAAGGTTATCGTGTGGCAGATTTTCTCTATGCACAATTCTGATAAGTATAAGAAAGGGCTGATAAATTGGAAAACAATAAAAAACTTATTACACAGAGAATATCCAAGGTTATCTGTTTTTTGCTTATATTTACAGCTTTCTTGGGAATAGGCTCAAAGATTTTTATTCCTAAGAAGAATTCTGCCGAATATGGCAATAAAAATTACTACGGAAATTCATATCATGGAGAACGAGCTAATTCAATAGATATTGTAGTAGTTGGAAACAGTTCAGCATATAAAAGCTTTTCTCCACTTGAACTTTGGAACAAATATGGATATACCAGTTTTGTTTGTGGTGCTCCTGCTCAGAAAATTCAAGAAGGATATTATATGCTTGAAAATTTCTTAAAAGAGCAAAAGCCTAAGGTTGTTATCTATGAAACTGAGGGTATATTCAACTCTTACGGTAAGAAGATAAAAAGCTCTTATAATCAAGCTAAGCGAGATTTGATATTTCTTTCAAACGAAATTGATGGCATAAATGCCACTTTAGATGTAGTAACAGCAAATATATGCCCACTTTTGAAATATCATAATCGTTGGAGTAGCTTAAAACCAGAAGATTTTACTCTTGAACCTGATTATTCAAAGCATTATGTTTCAAAGGGATATGTGCTTACAAATAAGGTTAAGCCTTATCGTGGCAATAAAAATTATATGAAGCCGTCAGACTATACAACGCCTATTCAATATACAAATCTTTACTATCTAAATAAAATGAAGGAACTTTGTGATAAGAACGGTGCGGAGTTTGTACTTATGTCATCACCGCTCCCAAGAGCGTGGAATGATGAACGCCATAAGGCAGTTAAAGCTTATGCCGAAAAGAATAATATAAAATATCTTGACACTAATCTTTATATTGATGAAATGAAGATTGATTGGTCTAAGGATAGTTCTGATAAAGGTTATCACCTTAATGTGTATGGTGCGAAGAAAAATACAGCCTTTGTTGGAAAATATCTTACAGATAATTTTAAGCTTACTGACCATAGGGGAGATAAAGAATTTTCTCAATGGAATAAAGATTATAAGATTTATTCAAAGAAAATCAAAATGCTTAAATAATAAAAGAATATAAAAAATCCTCTCTGACTTAAATTTGAAGTCAGAGAGGATTTTTTGCAATAAAATTAGTCTATAACCTTATAGCCTTGAGCTTCAATAGTACTTGTTAAAACTTCATCAGAAATATCCGCATTAAGTTTTACTATTGCTGTACCGCTTTTGTGACTTACGGTTGCTTCGTCAATTTCAGGGAGAGCTTCAAGGCACTTCTTTACAGTAGCTTCACAATGAGGACACATCATACCTTCGATTTTAATAGTTTTTTCCATAGTCTTAATCTCCTTTTTATTTTTTGTTTGTCGTTTTTTATCGTGCTTAGGATTTTTAATGTTCAGAAAATTGAGTCTTAATGCGTTAGTAACAACACAAACACTTGAAAGGCTCATTGCTGCCGCTCCGAACATAGGATTCATCTCCCAGCCAAGCAGGGAAATCCATGCTCCAGCGGCAAGTGGAATACCGATAACATTATATATAAATGCCCAAAAAAGATTTTCGTGAATATTTTTGAGCGTTGCACGACTAAGCCTTATTGCAGCAGAAACATCTGTAAGCTTGTTATTCATAAGAACAATATCTGCGGCATCAATTGCTATATCTGTTCCTGCACCGATTGCAATTCCAACATCTGCACGAGTTAATGCAGGAGCATCATTTATTCCGTCACCAACCATAGCTACACTGCCACGACTTTTTAATTTTCGAATAGTTTCTTCTTTTCCGTCAGGAAGAATACCTGCAATAACTTCATCAACACCTACTTGTTTTCCGATTGCATTTGCAGTTCGTTCATTATCTCCTGTTAGCATAACTATACGGATTCCCATATTTTGAAGTTCTTTGATTGCTCTTGGACTATCTTCTTTGACAACGTCAGCAACTGCTACTATGCCAATAAGCTTTTCAGAGTTTGCAAAAAATAGGGGAGTTTTACCCTCATTTGCGAGTTTTTCTGCCTTTGAAATAATATCATCTGAAAGGTTAAGTTTTCTTGTGACAAAACCTATACTTCCTGCGAATATTTCCTTATTATTAAGTCTTGCAGAAAGACCATTACCAATAAGTGCTTTAAAATCAGTTACTTCATCAGCAAGTATATTCATTTCTTTTGCTTTGATAATAATCGCTTTGGCGAGTGGATGTTCACTCATACTCTCAAGAGAGACTGCAAGCTTCATAAGCTCTGTTTCACTTGTTTCGTTAGGAATAATATCAGTTACACGAGGTTCTCCACTTGTAATTGTGCCAGTTTTATCAAGTGCAATAATTTCTACTTTGCCCGTTTGTTCAAGAGAAACCGCTGTCTTAAACAATATTCCGTTTCTTGCACCAATTCCATTGCCGACCATAATTGCAACAGGCGTTGCTAAGCCTAATGCACAAGGACAGCTTATTACAAGAACGGATATTCCTCTCGCAAGGGCAAAGCCAACTGTTTGTCCGCATAATAGCCAAATTGCAATAGTTATGATTGCAATAGTTATAACGACAGGAACAAATATTCCTGAAACTTTGTCTGCAACTTTTGCAATAGGTGCTTTAGTTGCTGCTGCATTGCTTACCATTTTTATGATTTGCGAAAGTGTAGTGTCTTCGCCAACTCGTGTAGCTTCACATTTTATAAATCCTGATTGATTGACCGTAGCAGCGGAAACAGCATCTCCAACATTTTTATCAATAGGTATGCTTTCGCCTGTAAGAGCAGATTCATTTACAGCACTATTACCATTAATAATGATACCATCTACGGGTATGCTTTCTCCTGGTCTTACTACAAAAATATCACCCTTATGAACTGATTCGATAGGTACAGTCTGTTCAATATCATCACGAATAATATTAGCTGTTTTAGGCGAAAGCTTCATAAGACTTTTAAGTGCATCTGTAGTTTTTCCTTTTGAGCGAGCCTCAAGCATTTTGCCAACAGTAATAAGTGTAAGAATCATAGCAGCCGATTCAAAATAAAATTCGTGCATATATCCCATGACTGCAACTAAATTACCTCTGAGCTGTGCATCAGTCATTGCAAAAAGTGCATAACAGCTATATACAAATGCTGCACCTGAACCAAGCGCCACAAGTGTATCCATATTTGGCGAGCCTTTAATCAAGCTTTTAAAGCCACTTATAAAGAATTTTTGATTTATAACCATAATCGCTATTGTTAATAATAATTGAATAAGTCCCATAGCTATATGATTATCTGCCATAAATGATGGCAATGGCCAATTCCACATCATATGCCCCATAGAAATATACATCAGAATAACAAGAAATATTAAAGAGGCTATCAATCTTCTTTTTAGTTTGGGTGTTTCGTGGTCTTCAAGTGCATCTTCATCAGATTGTACAGAGCTTTTAGTGTCTAAACCTTTTTCAGAAGCGTCATAGCCTGCTGCACGAACTGCAGAAATTATTGCTTCAGAAGATGCTGTTCCGTCTACACTCATAGAATTTGTCAATAAACTTACTGAGCATGAAGTTACACCAGCAATCTTATTGACAGTTTTTTCAACTCTTGTACTGCAAGCAGCACAACTCATACCTATAACATTAAATTGTTTCATAATATCTCCTACTTCATCAACTTTTGGAGAACCGTAACAAGCTCATCTATAGTTTCATTCTTACCATCACGAATATCCTGAGCAACGCAGGTTTTTATATGATTAGCAAGAAGTTCCTTATTAAATGAGTTAAGTGCAGCATTTGCGGCAGCTACCTGAATCAAAATATCAGGGCAATAAGCATTCTTTTCAAGCATACCCTTTATGCCTCGAATCTGACCTTCAATACGGTTCAATCTGTTAACGAGTGCCTTATATTCTTTGTCCGTTCTCTGCTTAGTTTTATAGCATTGTGGACATTCTTTCATTTCATTTTCCACTATATCACCTCATTTTAATTGTATCTTATACCCTGTATAGGTATTTTACAGTTAAGATTATATACCCTTGTAAGATGTTTGTCAATGTTGCATCTTGCAAGTACTATCGAAATTATATATATTATATATGAGGTTCATTGTAAAATGAAATAGGACAATAGAAAAGTCATAGCAAACGTGATATAATTGAAGTTCCCACACAACAAAAAATCACAGAGGATTGCTATAACTGAGGAACAGTATACAACAAAACGAAGGAAATTAAAACGAAGGAAATTCCAACACTTAGCAATAGAAAAGCGAGCACAAATTGAAATATTGCTGAAACAAGGGCTTGCAAAAACGAAAATAGCCAAAGCAGTAGGCATATCCCGTTCAACAATCAATGATTTTCAAAAAGTCCGTCAAATCTTTTAAGAAGTAATTTTCTTGAATTTTTTAAAGCCCTTTCACCAATTATACAAAATAAACCTTTTGTATAATTGGTGAAAGGGTGAGTTTATTTATCTGATTCTGGCTTTGAAGTTATGCATATTTCTTGGTATATTATCTGTGATTCTGTTTATGATGAGTTTGTTAAGCTTCATTCTATTTTTTGAGGTGTGTAATTGGAAACTTCATGAATTTTTCCATGCCGTGTTCCTGACAATAACAATATATGTAATTATTGTATGAGCCGTATCCTGCGTCAGCTGTCGGATACTTCGGATAGAAGCCATATGTGCTTTTTTAACTTTTCCATTAGAGGCTCAAAGCAATCCATATCGCTTCTGAAATGATTGACATCAACTACTGCGATATATTCATCCGCCACACCAATCTGAACATTTTCACTGAGTTTATCTCGATATTTGCAGAGTTTCTCATAATATCTTTGTGCAACGGTCTTCCGATGTCCTCTGCCATACACAAACTTGCCTTCGTCAATATTGCAAACCATTTTGTATCTTGATAATATCTCATCAAGATATTCGGATGTGTATTCTGTGTTGGTTTGGATTTTAACACTTTCATATTTAAGTTCGTTATTCATTTTTTCAAACAGTATATTAACAATAATTCTATAATTCTATTGTTTCATCATATTCTAATTCCATTTTCTCTCAATGTCAATCCTTCTGATTTCAATTCTAATATTTCTTTTTCATAATTACTTATTTGTAACTTCTTGGCATAAAAATTCCCTCTTGATGTATATTCTACATCAAGAGGGTTCTTTTTTCTATTGTCCATTTTTTACAGACTTGTTCAAAAAGATAAGTGTTCTAAATTTGATTTATAATACTTTTGCCTTCAAAATATTAAATATTTTGTGTGAAGCCTCTGTGATATTTTTTTGTGAAATAATTCCAGAAACAACAGCCACTCCGCTTATACCGCTTCCAGTAAGTATGCCGACATTATCGGCATTTATTCCACCGATAGCGACTACGGGAATTTTGACTGTATGTGCAATTTCACTGAGAATTTCAATCGTATTTTTCTTAGCGTCTTTTTTGGTAGTTGTACCAAAGACTGCGCCAACACCAAGATAATCAGCACCATTTTTTTCTGCTTCAAGTGCAAGAGGAAGTGTTGGTGCAGTTACACCGATGATTCTTTCGTTGCCGAGAATTTTTCGTGCCTCGTGTAAGGGCAGGTCGCTTTGACCTATATGTACACCATCTGCATCGACAGCGAGAGCAATATCAACTCTATCATTTATAATAAGTGGTACTCCACGAGTTTGCAAAAATGTCTTGAGAGCTTTTGCAGTATTATAAAAATCTCTTGATGAGAGATTTTTCTCTCTTAACTGAACCATAGTACAGCCACCGTCAATAGCTTTTTCAACAGCTTCTTCAAGAGTTTTTGTTGACATAAGTTCTCGGTCTGTCACAAGATAAAGCTGATAAATTTCTGAATTTGTTTTCATATGCTCACCGTTGAATCAGAGTTCTGAGCAGAACTTAACTTCCTTGCCCTCAAGGATAAGATTTGTAGTTCTGACAGCACACATCTTTCCGCACATTGAGCAGGTATGACGCTCGCTTACTGGTGTTGATTCATAATATCTCTTAGCCTTTTCCTTATCAATAGCGACCTCAAACATAGCATCCCAATCTAGCTTATGTCTTGCATCTGCCATTTTATTATCAATATCTCTTGCACCCTTAATACCATTTGCAATATCGGCTGCGTGTGCAGCAATCTTAGAAGCAATGATACCCTCCTTAACATCGCTGAGATCTGGCAAACGGAGGTGTTCTGCCGGTGTTACATAGCAAAGGAAGTTTGCACCATTATTTGCAGCAATAGCTCCGCCGATTGCTGATGTGATATGGTCGTATCCTGGTGCAATATCTGTAACAAGCGGTCCGAGAACATAGAACGGTGCATTATGGCAGATTCTTTTCTGAATCTTCATATTTGCAGCGATTTCATTCATAGCCATATGTCCTGGACCTTCAACCATAACTTGAACATCTTTTTGCCATGCTCTTTCTGTTAATGCTCCAAGCTCTATAAGCTCGCTAATTTGTCCTGCGTCTGTGCTGTCATCAATGCAGCCTGGTCTAAGTGCGTCACCAAGACTTATTGTACAGTCGTATTCTCTGAGAATATCAAGAACTTCATCATAATGCTCATAAAAAGGATTTTCATTTCCTGTCATTTCCATCCACGCAAAAAGCAATGAACCGCCACGAGAAACAATATTCATCTTTCTCTTATCACGCTTTAGACACTCAACAGCTCTCTTATTAATACCTGCGTGAATTGTCATAAAGTCTACACCCTCTTTTGCATGAGCCTCGACAACCTTTAAAAAGTCCTCTGCTTTTATATCAAGGAGGTCTTTCTCAAGATAACCGATAGCGTCGTACATAGGGACTGTACCTATCATTGCAGGAGAATACTCGATAAGTTGTTTACGGAAAGTATTTGTCTTGCCATAATTACTTAAATCCATAATAGCTTCTGCTCCGAAGTCGATAGCCATTTTTACCTTTTCAAATTCAAGAGTATAGTCCTTGCAGTCGCCAGAAATTCCGAGATTCACATTGATTTTTGTTTTAAGTCCGTCGCCAATGCCCTCTGCGCTTAGAGATTTATGGTTGATATTTGCAGGAATAGCAACCGTGCCCTTAGCGACAAGCTCCATAAGCTCCTTAGTGTCCATTTGCTCTTTCTGTGCAACGATTTCCATTTCTTTTGTAACGATGCCTTTTTTAGCGGCCTCCATCTGTGTTTTATAGCTCATAATTGCAGTCCTTTCATATATAATTCATAAAAATGATTTGTTGGTCCATGTCCTTTTCCTATCGGAAGTGAATGTTCAATCGCTGTTGTTATATAAGTTTTTGCTTTTTCAACAGCTTTATTTAAGGTTAAACCATTTGCGAGGTTTGCGGCAATGGCTGATGAAAATGTACAACCTGTTCCATGAGTATTTTTGGTGTTTATGCGTTCAGTTGTAAAGGTATAAAACGATTTACCATCATAAAGTAAATCTATTGCATCTCCCGAAAGATGTCCGCCTTTAATCAAAACATTTTTTGCACCAAGCGAATATATCTTCTTTGCAGCCTCTTGCACATCTTCTTGACTTTCTATGCTCATTTCTGTAATCGTTTCTGCCTCTGGAATATTCGGCGTAAGAACATATGCAAGCGGAATAACTTCCGTTTTCAAGGCTTCAAGTGCTTCAGGTTTCATAAGAGCGTGTCCGCCCTTTGCCACCATAACTGGGTCAATGACAGTATATTTCGGTTTATACCGACGAAGCTTTTCTGCAACAGCTTTCATACAAATTTCTGATGAAAGCATACCAACCTTAACTGCATCTACTTCAATATCCTCAAAAACAGCGTCAATCTGATTCTTAATCATTTCCGG
>JABLTK010022632.1_pt1 | contig 11680 bp, 9 predicted proteins | sample 7160131 | NCBI WGS metagenome assembly JABLTK01 (sample SAMN14651221, study PRJNA627086) | human gut metagenome | isolation source: feces | host: Homo sapiens
TCCCCAGTTGTTCATTACATCATAAGCTGTCTTGAATGCTCCCTCTTTGCCATCACATCTTGGAGTAAACCATGTACATGGCCATGTGTAGTCTGTACGTTTCCAAAGCTTATCAGATACTTCTTCCGGAAGTTCAAGTGTCCATCCTTCTGCAATCTGAAGAACCGGTCCAAGGCCTTTTACAAGGTTAAGACGGATCATTGTAGCTGGCATCTGAGCACGTGTCTCATAACGGCTTGAGTATCCACCTCCACGGAAGTATCCGTTGTCAGCCATGCACCACTCTGTAGCATCCATGATTGCTTTCTGGTCTTCTTCTGTAACGTTCCACCATTCTTTCATAACGCCGTTACCGTTCTCGTCTTTAGCAACACCAGATGCATCAAGACAAGCTGCTCCAGAGTTGATCAGGTGAAGGAATCCACCGTTCTCTTTAGCAACACCCTCAAGGTCATATCCTGTAGCTTTCTTAACTGCCTCTGGGCTCCAGTATGTACGAACATCAGCGAAGATCTGAGCACGTCCTGTAAGAAGTTTCATGAACATCATTCCAAGTCCGTTGAGAACGTCGTTCTCTGTAGCAAGGATGTATGGCTCACGAGCTCCGTTCCAGTCGAAAGATGTATTCAGAACTGCCTCTGCGAAGTCTCCGTTCGGATAGAAGTCTGTCCACTGTCTCTGTCCCTGGAATCCAGCTGCCAGAGCGTTATGTCCGATTGCTTCCTCTGAGAACTTCTCATCAAGGTTCTTATTTCCATTCATAAGGTCTTTGATGATAACTGCCATCTTAACAACGAACTCGAACTGCTCCTCTTTCTCCTCTGGAGAAGCCTGAAGCTCTTCTGGGTTCTTATCCCAACCAATCTTGCAAGTCTCTTTTGCCCATTTAAGAGCTTTCTCGAACTCAGCCTTGTCATAGATCTCTTCTGACATACGACGGATGATTTCCACCTCGTCAACAGACTCTACACGCATTCCAAGGTAAGACTCGATGAAATCAGAATCGATGATAGATCCACCGATACCCATTGTAACAGATCCAATCTGAAGGTAAGATGTTCCTCTCATGGATGCTGCTGCAACAGCTGCACGTCCGAATCTGAGAAGTTTCTCTTTAACGTCTTCCGGAATTGTTGTGTCGTCAGCTTCCTGAACGTCATGTCCGTAAATTCCGAATGCCGGAAGTCCCTTCTGTGCATGTGTAGCAAGTACAGATGCAAGGTATACAGCTCCCGGTCTCTCTGTTCCGTTGAATCCCCATACAGCTTTGATTGTCTGTGGATCCATATCCATTGTCTCAGCTCCGTAGCACCAGCAAGGTGTAACTGTAACTGTGATATCTACGCCTTCTCTTCTGAACTTATCAGCACAAGCAGCACTCTCACCTACACGTCCGATTGTTGTGTCAGCGATAACAACTTTAACCGGCTCGCCATTTGAATATCTTAAGTTCTCCTCAAACAGTTTTGCTGCAGATTTTGCCATATTCATTGTCTGCTCTTCAAGAGATCCTCTTACGTCAAGAGCTCCTCTACGTCCATCGATTGTCGGTCTGATACCAATTACTGGATAAGATCCTACTAATCTTCTTTCTGCCATAATTACATTCCTCCTTAATTGTTTGCCTTGCTCTGCTTATCTTCCTTCGCAGAACCGCTTCTTTGAGTATCATTATAGTTCTTTCCTTTCTTTTTGTCTTGTGGTATACTAGAATAAAAATATAAAGATATTCACCTTTTATACAACAAAGTACAATTTATAAACATATATTTCCACATATGTGTTTGTTTTTACACTATTTAGATTTTTAAAGGAGATTATTGCATGAAATACATCAATTACAGAGAAGAACGTAATCACGGAACCATTGATTTTCCAATTGAATTTTATCATGTTACGCCGAATCATCCACGGTATGAAATGTCTTATCACTGGCACATCGAATATGAACTTATTCGTGTTTTAAAAGGGAAATTACTTATGTCAATTGGTGAAAATGAATTCACTGCAGTAGCCGGCGACCTTATTTTTATAAAAGGAGGGCTTCTTCATGGTGGAATTCCTAAGGATTGTGTCTATGAATGCCTTGTTTTTAACCTTGAATCGCTCATGGCAGTAAATCATGCCAGCGAACGTCTGCTTAAGAAGATCGGAAGTGACACTCTGACTATCCCTTCCCTTATCAAAGCACCCGTAAAGAATTTAGAGCATATCACCTCCATGATGTTTGAACATATCAAAAAGCGTACCGAAGGGCACGAGCTTATGGTGATTGGTACTCTGTACGAATTCTTAGGCTATATTTTGGAAAATAAATTGTATGAAAACGTTCGAATCATCAGTCAAAAGGATAGCCGAAAAATAGAACATTTAAAGAAAGCTCTTGAAGTGATTGAAAACAATTATGCTGACTGTATCACACTGGAAGATCTGGCTCAGGCAGCCGGTATGAATTCAAAATATTTCTGTCGCTACTTTAAAGATATGACCCACAGAACTCCTGTTGACTATCTGAATTACTATAGAATAGAACAAGCTTGTTTCAAGCTCGTTACTTCGAATGAATCAATCGCAGACATCGGACTTAGCTGTGGATTTAACGATGTAAGCTACTTTATCAAAACCTTTAAAAAATATAAAGGAATGACACCGAAGAAATATCTTCGCGCACCACTGTAATCAAAAATTGTGAAGCAGGTTAACCTCCATCATTTTTTCACGCAAAAGGAGATCCCCTTACGGAGATCTCCTCTTTTCATATCTCATTCACTCATGAAATATCCTTATTTATCTTCTTTTTCTGCAGCGTATACAGTTACCAGTTTGTTCAGGTAATCATATCTCTCCATAGCTTCCTGCTCATTGAGAGCGAAGAGCTTGTCAGCCTTAGCCGGGTTAGCTCTCTTCAGTGCGTTGTAACGTACTTCACCATTCAGGAAGTCCTGGTATCCTTCTGCCTTCGGAGCCTTGCTGTCAAGTGAGAACTTGTCTCCCTCTGCAGCCGGGTTGTAACGGAAGTTATTCCAGTATCCACACTCTACTGCCAGCTGTTCCTCTGTCTGAGCTTTGCTCATACCCTTCTTGATACCATGGTTGATACATGGAGCATAAGCGATGATCAGTGATGGTCCCGGATAAGCCTCAGCCTCAGCGATTGCCTTAACTGTCTGGTTGAAGTCAGCACCCATAGCGATCTGAGCTACGTATACGTATCCGTATGTCATAGCCATTCCTGCAAGGTCTTTCTTCTTAGTCTCTTTTCCGCCTGCTGCGAACTGAGCTGTAGCACCAGTCTTAGTAGCCTTAGAGGACTGTCCACCTGTGTTGGAGTAAAACTCTGTATCGAATACCATAATGTTGATATCTTTCTTGCTTGCAAGAACGTGGTCAACTCCGCCGTATCCGATATCGTAAGCCCATCCGTCTCCTCCGAAGATCCACTGGGATTTCTTAGCAAGGAAATCTTTGTTCTTCAGAACTTCTGCTCTCTCTTCGCAATCGCAATCGAGTGCTTCAAGAGCTGCAACAAGTTTGTCTGTAGCTGTTCCATTTGTAGCGCCTACTGTATATGTCTCAAGATACTCAGCTGCTGCAGCCTTAACTGCCTCATCTGTAGTCTTCTCTGCGATCTTCTCAACTTTTGCTTTCAGTCTGTCTCTGATTGTATTCTGTGCAAGCAGCATACCGTATCCGAACTCAGCGTTGTCTTCAAACAGGGAGTTGCTCCATGCAGGTCCTTTACCTTCCGGTGTTACTGTGTAAGGTGTAGACGGTGAAGAGTTACCCCAGATAGAAGAACATCCTGTTGCATTTGCAATATACATTCTATCACCAAACAGCTGTGTGATCAGCTTAGCGTATGGTGTCTCACCACATCCTGCACAAGCTCCTGAGAACTCAAGGAGTGGCTGTTTGAACTGGCTTCCCTTAACTGTTGTCTCTTTGAATTTAGCAACAACTTCTGGTTTAACCGGAATCTCTCTACCAAAGTCAAAGAATGTCTGCTCTCCTGCATTAGCTTCCATGTTAGCCATTGTAAGAGCCTTCTCAACTTCGCCTGTCTCTTTATTCTTCTTTCCTGGGCAGACATTCACACAAGATCCACATCCTGTACAGTCGTAAGCGGATACTGTCATTGTGAACTTCATTCCCGGCATTCCGATCATATCAAGTGTCTTAAGTCCTTCTGGAGCCTGAGCAACTTCTTCCTCTGTCAGAGCTACCGGACGGATAACTGCGTGCGGACATACATATGCACAGCGGTTACACTGGATACACTGATTTGGATTCCAAACCGGAATATCTACTGCGATACCACGTTTCTCATATGCAGATGTTCCTGACGGTGTAGATCCATCAACATAATCATTGAATGCAGATACAGGGAGTGTATTTCCTTCCTGAGCGTTAACTTTTGCCTGGATATTCTTAGCAAATGCAATTGCATCAGTTCTTCCGCCGTCTGCGATGTGTGGTGTAGCAAGTCCTTCATCAGCTGCATCTTTCCAGCTTTCCGGAACTTCTACTTCTACGACCTGTTTTGCACCAGCATCGATTGCATCGTAGTTCATCTGAACGATCTTGTCACCTTTTCTTCCGTAAGTAGCCTTAGCAGCTGCTTTCATAAGGTCAATAGCCTCTTCTTCCGGAATGATAGCTGCAAGTTTGAAGAATGCAGACTGAAGAACTGTATTGATACGTCCGCCAAGTCCGATCTCTTTACCAATCTTGATACCATCGATTGTGTAGAATTTAATTCCGTGGTTAGCGATATAAGCTTTTACCTGTCCTGGAAGATGTTCCTCAAGTCCTTCCATATCCCATGGGCAGTTCAGAAGGAATGTTCCTCCATCAACAAGTTCCTGAACCATGTTGTATTTGTTAACATAAGACGGGTTATGACATGCAACAAAGTTAGCCTGATGGATCAGGTATGTTGATTTAATTGGCTTCTTACCAAAACGAAGGTGAGACATTGTAACACCACCGGACTTCTTAGAGTCATAATCAAAGTAAGCCTGTGCATACATGTCTGTGTTATCACCAATGATCTTGATGGAGTTCTTGTTTGCTCCAACAGTACCATCTGCTCCAAGTCCCCAGAACTTACAGTTGATTGTTCCTTCTGGTGTTGTAACAAGTGGCTTACCAGCATCAAGTGAAAGATGTGTAACATCATCTTCAATACCGATTGTGAATTTAGCTTTCTCATCGTTGTGGTATACAGCAACGATCTGAGCAGGTGTTGTATCTTTAGAACCAAGTCCATAACGTCCTGTGTAAACCGGAACTGCATCGAACTTAGATCCTTTAAGTGCTGCAACAACATCCAGGTACAGTGGCTCGCCAAGTGCTCCTGGCTCTTTTGTTCTGTCAAGAACAGAAATCTTCTTAACTGTATCCGGGATAGCATCGATCAGAGCTTCTGCGCTGAATGGTCTGTAAAGACGAACTTTAACAACTCCGACTTTCTCTCCTGCAGCTGTCAGGTAATCGATTGTCTCCTCGATTGTGTCACAAACAGATCCCATAGCTACGATCACGTGCTCTGCATCTGCTGCTCCATAGTAGTTGAACAGTTTGTAGTCTGTTCCGATCTTCTCATTAACCTTATCCATGTACTTCTGAACGATTCCCGGAAGTGCATCATAGAATGGGTTACAAGCCTCTCTAGCCTGGAAGAAGATATCCGGGTTCTGAGCTGAACCTCTCTGGCATGGGTGGTTCGGGTTAAGTGCATGTGCGCGGAACTCGTCGATTGCTTCCATGCTTACCATGTCTTTCAGATCTTCATAATCCCATGTCTCGATTTTCTGAATCTCGTGTGATGTTCTGAATCCATCAAAGAAGTTGATGAATGGAATCTTTCCTTCAAGTGCTGCACAATGAGCAACCGGAGTAAGGTCCATTACTTCCTGTACGCTGGATTCACAGAGCATAGCTGCTCCTGTCTGACGACATGCATAAACGTCAGAATGATCTCCAAAAATTGACAGTGCGTGGCTTGCAAGTGCACGGGCAGATACGTTGAATACTCCCGGAAGCTGCTCACCAGCAACCTTATATAAGTTAGGAATCATAAGAAGGAGTCCCTGAGAAGCAGTAAATGTTGTTGTAAGAGCACCTGCTGCTAATGATCCGTGAACAGCACCTGCTGCTCCGGCCTCGGACTGCATCTCTGTAACCTGTACAGTCTGTCCGAAAATGTTCTCCCTTCCTTCAGTAGCCCACTCATCGATATGCTCCGGCATAACGGATGAAGGCGTAATCGGGTAAATAGCTGCTACTTCTGTATATGCATAAGAAACGTGAGCTGCTGCCTGATTACCGTCCATGGTCTTCATTTTTCTTGCCATTTTTATTCCTCCTTAGGTGTTACATAGGTTTTACACTGAGTTAAGTATAATTAATTCACATGTAATTTCATTATATCTCCAAAAGTCACAAAAGTCTAGAGTTATAAATATCCTCTTTTGTATATTTTCGTGTACAGAGCAGTGTTTTGAGAATAGTTATCAGTGCTGTTATTGGGGATTATTAACTAAAACAGGCAGAAATGGAAAAAGCCAGAAGAGTACTTTCTGTTGAACATTAACTCTTCTGGCTTATGAATCACTATACTTTTTTCTTATCATTCTATCTGTTTTTAAACAACCGGTCATCCCACTTCGGTGGTTTTTTCCCTTTGATCTTTGTTGGCACCGGCTCATACTGATCCACTTTTTTCTTCTCATTTCTTTTTCTGCAATGCCTTCTACAATAGATCAGCATAATTCCTGTCACAATCACCAGGCAACCTGCCAGAAGTTCTGACACCGGAAATCCGATTCCCGGAAGAACAAGCTGATCCGTTCTAAGCCGCTCAATCCATACACGTCCTGCCCCATATCCAAACAGGTACATAAGAAAAAGTTCACCTTCATATTTCTTATGTTTCCTATACAGAAACAATATAATAAGAAGTCCGGCACACCATAATGATTCATACAAAAATGTCGGATGTACCTGAATATAACTGACTCCGTCAATTCTCTGCATGTTCTCGCGCATAAGTTCTGTGATATCTCCCGGCCTTACTGCATCAACCGGAAGCCTCATCGCAAACAGACAATCCGTATATTCTCCAAATGCTTCCCTGTTAAAGAAATTCCCCCAACGTCCAAGCATCTGACCATTCAGAAGCGCCAGTGCAATTGTATCCAAAATCTGAAATGGTGATTTTTTCTTAACAGCAGCCATCACAAAAACTGCGATCACTGCTCCGATCACGCCGCCATAAATTGCCAGACCACCTTCTCTGAGATTAAAGATAGACAAAAGATTATCTTTATATAAATCCCAGGAGAAAATCACGTAATAGATTCTTGCACCCGCAATTCCTGCGATCACTCCGACAATTCCCATATCCAGATAGTCTTCCGGATTTTGTCCTGTTCTTTTTGCTTCCGCTGTGGCAATCAGAAATCCAATCAAAATTGCTGCACCGATGATCATGCCGTAGTAAGCAATGGAAAAACCAAAGATGCTGATGCTTTTTCCTACATGATCCAGATAAATCCCTAAATTCGGAAAGCTGATATTGTAATGCATATTATGTTATTTCCTTTCATATCCACAGAAATCAGGAACAAATCTAGTTGTCCCTGATTCCTGTTTTTACTGCTTTTCCAATTAGAAAACAATGAATCTAACCGGTTTTTAAGCATATTCCCTATATCTGTTAAACGTTAAATCTGAACAGCATGATATCTCCGTCCTGAACGACATAGTCTTTTCCTTCCAGACGAACTAATCCTTTTTCTTTCGCTGCCGCATGAGTTCCACATGCCATCAGATCATCATAACTTACTACTTCCGCACGGATAAATCCACGTTCAAAGTCTGTAAGGATCTTACCAGCTGCCTGTGGTGCCTTAGTTCCCTTCTTGATTGTCCATGCACGAACTTCCGGCTCACCTGCTGTCAAATAACTGATCAGTCCAAGAAGATGATAGCTTGCCTTGATCAGCTTCTCAAGTCCGGATTCTTCCAATCCAAGATCTTCAAGAAACATTGATTTTTCATCGTCATCTAACTGAGAAATCTCTTCTTCAATCTCTGCGCATACTACGAACACTTCGCAGTCTTCCGCTTTTGCATACTCACGGACTGCCTGAACCCCTGCGTTGTTCACACCATCATCCGCAAGATCATCCTCAGATACATTTGCTGCAAAGATTACCGGTTTTGCTGTCAGAAGATTATACTCTGCAAGCCATGCCTGCTCATCCTCATCCTCTGTCACAAAGCTCTTCGCCATCTTATTCTCTTCCAGATGCGCTTTCAGACGGTTCTGAAGATCCAGCTCTTTCGCCGCCATCTTATCGTTTCTTGAAAGCTTCACTGTCTTGGAGATTCTTCTTTCAAGAACCTCAAGATCTGAGAAGATCAGCTCAAGGTTGATTGTCTCAATGTCACGCAGCGGATCAATGCTTCCGTCTACATGGACAATATTCGTATTCTCAAAGCATCTTACTACATGAACGATTGCATCAACCTCACGGATGTTGGCAAGAAACTGGTTTCCAAGTCCTTCTCCTTTTGATGCTCCCTTCACAAGTCCTGCAATATCAACAAACTCGATTGCTGCCGGAATGATCTTCTTTGTATGATACATCTCTCCAAGCACATCCAGTCTCTTATCCGGAACTGTTACGACACCGACATTTGGATCAATTGTACAGAATGGATAGTTTGCAGATTCTGCACCGGCCTTTGTCAGTGAATTGAACAGTGTACTTTTTCCTACGTTCGGTAATCCCACAATACCAAGTTTCATTTTCTCTATTTCCTCCTTAAAACCTTGATTTCTAAAGCTAAATCCACAAGGTCTATTTCTCTTATTTTCTGTTATGTGACTCTTTCACAAAAAGAAGCCCCAAAATAGCATCTAATATTATACTATAATGGGGCTTGAATTTCAATCTCTCGTCTCCATCAAAATCACTTTTCCAAACACGAAAGAGATCTTCACTTCATCTTCACCTTCTGCAAACTCATTACTCACACACAAGCTGTCTCCTGATGAGAGCAAATGATTCTGCAATGGATATTTTGCACCGCTGATACAGAAATCCTCAACCGGAAGTTGCATCGGAAATACTGAAAAATACTTTCCGAAAGCTTCTTCTCTGCGAATTGCGATTCCATGATCAAGCAGACGAATTCTATTATGACTGTCTAAGATCATCGCCTGAGATCCTGCTTCAAGTGCAATATTCAGGCACTGAACATTAGCCCAGAAATGATCTAGACGATTTCCTGTTCCTCCAAGAATCCAGATTTCTTTTCTTCTGAGTCCAAGACACATACGAAGTGCAATCTCCGTATCAGACGCATCCTTTACCGGATTGAACTCCCGGATCGGTACACTTGCTTCTTTTCTATAATAATCGATCACTTCTTCCGGTACACTGTCAAAATCTCCCACAATGTAATCCGGCTTGATCTTATGTTCATAAAGAAATGCGAGTCCTTTATCTACTCCGATAATAAATTCTGTCTCTTCTGCCTCAAGAATCGGAAGGACAAAATCTTCTTCCAGCATTCCCCCGCTCACAATAACTGTTCTCTTACACATTGCCGTTTAAAATCTCCATAAACTTTGCTGTATTATCTTTGATATCACCTTTAAAAACGCCTGAACCCGAGACCATTACATTCGCTCCGGCTGCAAGTACTTCTGCCACGTTTTTATGATAGATTCCACCATCTACTTCAATATCAGTTGTAAGTCCTTTTTCATTCAGAAGGTTTCTCAATTCACTGATACGCTCCAGTGATTCCGGAATAAATGCCTGTCCGCCGAATCCCGGTTCTACAGACATGATCAGAAACATCTCTGCCTGATCCAGATATGGAAGCAGTACATCAACCGGTGTCTTTGGTTTAATAGAAATTCCCACTTTCGCTCCTGCTGCATGGATTTTATCAATTGTTGCCTGCAGATCTTCACATGCTTCATAATGAACTGTAACGATATCTGCTCCTGCTTTCACGAATTCTTCCACATAACGGATCGGTTCTGTCACCATGAGATGAACATCCAGTGTCTGTGTTGTTGCTCCCTTGATTGATGCGAGAACAGGCATTCCAAAAGAAATGCTTGGAACGAACATTCCGTCCATCACATCAAAATGAATATACTCTGCGCCTGCTTCTTCTGTTAATTTCAACTGCTCTCCTAAAATCTTGAAATCTGCTGAGAGAATAGATGGTGCCAAAATATTTTTCATAAACTTAATACCTCTTTCTTTCCTTTAGTTCACGGTACATCTCCGTATAATCTTCATATCTGATCTTATGGATCTTCCCTTCTTCAACTGCCTCTTTTACAGCGCATCCGGGTTCATGAATATGGTCACAGCCATTGAACTTGCACTGTCCTTCAAACGGTGTAAATTCCGGAAAATAATATTTTAAATCTTCTTTTTCGAAATCATTGACGTAAAGAGAACTGAATCCCGGAGTATCCATAATATAAGAATCTTCTCCAATCACGATCAGTTCGGAATGTCTTGTTGTATGTTTCCCTCGGTCAATCTTCTTACTGATACTTCCTGTCTCCATCTTCACTTCAGACTGCAGAAGATTGATCAGGGATGATTTTCCAACACCGGAAGGACCTGCAATCGAAGTTGTCTTTCCTTTTAAAAGTGATTTTAACTCACTGATATTTTCTTCTTCCTTCGCACTTGTGAAGATTACCGGATATCCGCATCCGGTATAAACTTCTTTCAATTCTGCAATTTCAGGATGGCTTGCAATATCTGTCTTATTAAAACATAATACGACAGGTATCTCTTTTCGTTCCATCATGACAAGAAAACGATCCAACAGATTGTAATGTGGTTTCGGTTTTGTCACCGCAAACACAACCAGTGCCTGATCAATATTGGCTACTGCCGGACGAATCAACTCATTCTTACGCGGCAGGATCTCTGTGATATTTCCTGTCATTTCTTTTTCATCAAGTACCTCGATCACAGCATCATCACCGACCAACGGCTTGATCCCGTCTTTTCGAAAAGCACCTTTTGCTTTACATTCAAAAATTCCGGATTCTACTACATTCACGTAGTAGAATCCGGCAATCCCTTTTATTATCTTTCCCTGCATATACTTGCTCTCTGTTATCATTGATTCGTGTTCTCTTCTGTTCCGGAATCATTTCCGGAATTTCCACTATCCGGGGCTGATGGTTGAGATCCTTTGCTGACCTTATACTGGACAGTTGTTCCTTTTTCCACCTGCGTACCAGCGCTAATTGATTGGTAACTCACTTGTCCTTGGCCATATTCATTAACACTATCATCTTCACCTAGATATTCTGGTACTAAACCAGCTTCTTTCAGCTTTTTCTCTGCTGCATTCTTATCAAAGGATAATATGCTTGGTACAGTAACCACTGTCATCTTTGGTCCTTTGCTTACCACATATCCAATTGTTGTGCCCTTGGATACTTCTTTTCCGGCATCTGTATCCTGTGAGATAATAACTCCTTCTTCTACAGTATCACTGTAATCTTCCGTTGCATTTCCGGACAAGCCAGCCTGTGAAAGTGCTGCTTCAGCATCCGACTGGGACTTTCCGGTGCTTTCTCACAGAGATTTCTCACATCCTCTTCTTTTTCAAGAAAACA
>JABLTK010017054.1_pt1 | contig 11678 bp, 22 predicted proteins | sample 7160131 | NCBI WGS metagenome assembly JABLTK01 (sample SAMN14651221, study PRJNA627086) | human gut metagenome | isolation source: feces | host: Homo sapiens
AATTCTAGAATAGCACAAAGGGGAAACCGAGAAACGGGGATCAGTTCGAAGCTTTCTGGAAGTGATCAACTCTTAAAACAAACAATGATAACACCCATTTCTATGTCAATTCATTCCCGGAGGAGGAGCCACTCCACTGTTTACTGACACACTATTTCCATACTTCTGCGCCAACTCCTAATTCTCAAGTATCAAACATATTTCTACTGGATTTCCAACTGTTGTGATAAATCCATCTGGTTTGGTACGTGTTCTACGAATACTATAGGTTATCAAAACCAATAACTCTTACGGCTTAGCAGGTTTGGGCTTTACCAGAGGTTTCTGTGTTCCCGTCATGGAAGTTTGAGAGGTTGAAGGCGGGAATGGAGTTGGAATGGCATCAGGAGTGGACTGAGGAGCTGCAGGAGTTGGGAGAGGAGTAGAAGGAGTAGAGAGAGGAGCTGCAGGAGTAGGAAGTGGAACAGACTCTGAAACCGAAGGAACTGATGTTGATGTTACTCCCACATGAGGATTATACTTCGTAATCCGATTGGCCATAGGACGAGATACACCAGCCACAACACGAGGTCCTTTACCAGCAAGTCCAAATGAACGAGTGGAAGAAGGAGCAGGTGCTGTCTCAATTGGAGAAGTTACAGGAACAGAAGTAGGTGGAGGAACTGCACTAGCAGCAACAGGAGTGGATACTGGAGTAGGTACAGGAGCAGGAGCTGAAGGAACTGAATCCATGGAATGATACATGGGAGTTGGAGCATACTGAGAGAGATGGCGATGTGTTGACCGATTCAGTGACGGATGACGGAAAGCTGGCATTACAGAATTCTCTGGCACACTTGGAGCAGGAGCTGGGGGCACAGAGGTAACTGGAGGCGGTTCCTGTATCGTTTCCATTGTTGTTGTCATTTCTTGCTCATTCGAGGCTTTCATATACATGGGAAGAAGCTTCTGACGTAGAGATAAATTACTACACATATCATAAGGCGTCCGTCCTTCGTTGTTCTTTTGTACAAGACAACATCCATTATCTACAATGAAACAAAACCATCAAATCAACTAAGTAAATACATAATACAATCTTCATGATTGTTGTAACATGCGTAGTGCAGTGCAGTATTACCATCACGACCAAGTTGGTTCACATTGCACCCTATCATGAAATACTGTCACATTACCATACCTTGTGTAAGTAATCGTTGAAGTACTTGTAATTGACCATGATAACTTGCTAAGTGAATTAAACCGTTATCTTGCTCCACATAGTTCACAACGTCAAATCCATTTCGAATTGCTTCATCAAGTGCAGGAATATTGCCAGAAGAAACAGCATTCTACACATCATGAAATACACACTATTTCTTACCTGTACTTTTTCACAGAGTGTTTCCTCTTTTGGACCAATCATATTCCCAATTGTTCCATCGTATAACCACTGAAACATTCTACCGACTGAGTACGATGAGTTCGTATATACTTTTCCTCTCAGATTCAATAGATGCACTCTATGGCACTCTACAGAATAAGGATAAATACCTCATGCACACTATCGAGATCAAAGCAAAAACACGGGATTATTCAGTTAGTGTGCTTTCTTGACTGTTTCGTTCTTTCGTAAAGCTATTAAGAGTTCAAAGTGAAATCATCAGCATAATAGACTATTCTAAGATGATACGACAGAACTGCAAGAGCTTCATTCTGTTCTGTCTAGGTGATCTACAGCATGGAAGAAAATAAAGAGTGGGATAGGATGTGAAAAAAACACATTCGAACAAGATTACCACCTAATTATCTTCTCCAGCGGATTTTGTTGACCCAAAGTCGTCCGTATATTGCAAATTGGGGTTTTTGATGAATTCTCCCAACTCACCATCAGGATGTAATTTGGTCAAACAATCCTATGAATCACATATAGAACTCATATCAACTATGATACATTTCTTGTATGGCTCATATAACTCCTTGCAACCAACTTCCTTCTCCGTACCTTTTACGAACGCTGTATCGTACCTATAAATTAGAAAAATAATGAAACCAAAACCAATTGATAAAACAAGCTTCGTATTTGCGACGAAGAGTTTCGCATTCCTCACATTCTAGAATCTCATTCTTTGATATGAATACAACCATTATTCTTGCTCATGATACTTGGTGAAAGAGAAAATGATTCCAAACAAACACAACGCTATTTCACGAGATGGATAAAATGAATTTGAGGAACTCTCTTCAATAAACTAACAATCCAAACCTGTACCTTCATTTGGAGAGTACGACTTAGTTCAAAACGTATCCCCTTCACACTCCGATTAAGGTCGTCAATTATACGAACAGTATCTAGTGTTAAGGGGTAATACTGGTATCGATGGGTCTTTTGAAGTTTCTGACGTTCCCTCTTTACATCAAACAACCACATTGAGCTTACTTCTAGTTCAGCAACAGAGAGCTTTCTCTTGTTAAAGCGATATGGCTTATCAATGTACCTGCTATTGGCAACTTCTACGAAAAATGTAACAAACGAAATGTACTAAAATCAACGAATAAAGAATCAATATCGGAGTCATCTAACAAACTAGCCATCTTTCGATTGGTTGAATGAACGTTATCCCGAAGAATAGTGTAACGAACGTTGATATCTCTTCCATCTTCACTTAGTTCCATGTCCTGAATCATAATACTGTTAAGGGTTGTTGAGGATACAACGCCTCCATGTTCAATGATATTATTAAGTGCATCCAACACTTTGCTTGCAACCTATAGATGAAAAGAAAAGATGAACCGTACATATCCATACTTCATCACCACTGTCTCTGATGGAACATGGGACATAAGTTCTCTCCTCACAGAATGTATCGGAGGAGTGGTCAGATCACCAAGTCCAGCACTCTTCAGAGAATTCCACTCTACAGTGTCGCATTTAGGAAAATTGGGAGTTAGCTCTGTTTTGCCTTGACTGTCACTCTCTTGGATCTCCAAATCAGCATCCTTATCCCAACTCTCTTCTGGAGTAGAATTTCCACTTGTCATCGGATCTGCAATCTTGCTAGATACAAAGTCGTCGATTTCATCATCAGCAATCCTCCTTCGACCAAAATACCGCAAAGAAGATACTACTATTGGGATTCTCCTATTCCACAAAGGAATAAGTCCTCGTTGTAACATACCAAAGAGAAATGAAAAGAAAGAAAAAAGCGCCGAGGCGGGATTGAACCGTCGACCTCACAATCTGCAATCGTATGCTCTACCACTGAGCTATCGGCGCATCCAAGGATCTCTACCTTATTCACCTGAAAACTGGCCTCCTTGTCAATATGATGAGAAGAAACTGAGAAATCTACTGCAACGTGTATTCAACAAAGAAACGAAATCTGAAATCCCGAAACATCAAATCGCATCTTCTTAAGACAAGAGGGAACATTCTCTACATGAAGCAGTAAAGGCTGAGTATCTTTAAACGGATTCAAATCAGCATCTGTAAAATGTTGGCCTAAACGAATCTAAGAATCGTTAAACAAATCAACCCTTACGGTGTTGTTTTGGACTACAGTCTTCTTATCCTTCACACACTGATATCGATATACAGGACCCTCTTCAAACTGTTTTCGAAGAGCAACTGGGGAGCGCTCGTCAAAAAGGATTTGCTAGAGATTATCCTATACCTCAACACTAACGTATGCTTTGTAGTTGTAATGGATAACCTTTTGAAATCCATTAGCACATACGTCATTATAAGCACATAGAGTACAACGTTCTACCTTCACAGTATCAGGACATGGAAGAGCTGGCATAATCAACGTCCGATTAAGGGCAACAACGAGATGAGCCAGTTGTTTCATCCCCTCAAAGAAAGGAGTTGACTTCATTCTGGGAGAACACAGATTCCAATTGATGTTATCCACAAGAAGGTAGCCATTAGGAGATAAATCATAGTACCCATTATCATCTGTCAGCAGACCTTGTTCTCGCCACCTATACATCTTATTATGTTCATAAATGATAAAATTGTTATGGTACATCACAATATCCTTATCGATATCTACATGTGACTTTGGTATACTACAAGTACCATTCTTATCCCAAAAGAACTGGTGATATCTGGAATACTCACGACCACTCATAAACAGAAGAGTTGGTAAATAGACGAATCGGAGCGAAGAGGACTGATGAACCACGATAGATAAGGCATCCTGATCCATGATTCCACGGCGATACATCTCATTCACAGAGAGGTGAAACAGTCGAATGGTCTCAGTAGTAGGCTGAAGGTACATGAAACCAGCACACAAAGTATCATCACGCTGAGCAGCCATATCATAAGACTCATAATCTCGTAGAATAGGAAATGGATCTTTAAAAAGACGGATATCTGAATCCAAATAGAGGACACGCAATTTGATACGCAACAAGTCTCTGATAATCACAAGCTTCAGGACCATCTTGCTGAATGCGCTTGAGGTCCACATCCGTGTACTGGATGATGCCTCATCCACAGAGAGAAGATCATTCTTATAATAAAAGACAGGATACCCTTCTTTAAGCAAAATCTATCCATATACAAGGCGAAAAACACTCACCTCATAACCAGCCTTATCTAACACTACTGCAACAAAATTCTTGTACTGTTCCATATGGTTCAAACGATAAAAGAGTCGAAAAACGTCCAAGTAACCCTTATCACACATGGTAATCATAATTCTCCCATTATCAGCTTTCGACAAGAAATAATCCTTAATTTCAAAGACTGTCACATGGTTTGAGTCACCCTCTTTCGTAAGTAAGGCACCTTGCACACTGCTGGAATATTTCATTCGTATTCCATTCACAGTATACACAGATGACCTAAATTTGGGTACTACCCTATTAACTGATGATCCCTCGATCGATTCCTGATGATGTCCAGTTATATCTGGCATATAATGTTTACACCCAGACATTGTATATGTATTCTTCATTGAGTTCTATAACATTACCATTCCCATCCACTTTCAACAGAGAATGACACAGACATCAGAGCGTATAGCACAAGAGCTACAAAGCCGATGACTTGTTGAATCATCTACTCTCTAAACAATAATATGACTTTCATATCGGCAAGTATCTGACTAGAACACCTATTTTATGATGATTTTGTACACTTTCACTTGGTTAGCATGGGATCGTTGGGATGAATAAAATCTATCTCTGGTGTCCCTATGGATGTAACTGGGAATGTGGATTTAAGGTAACAATAGATAATAAAAGAGAAAAGAAGGATAATCACTATTCTTGATAATTATGAAATCACTATCCATCTTAGTTCCACTCAGAAAAAAGCCAGATGCAAAAGGCATATCCCGTTCTTAGAAGATCCTTTTCATCGGTAAGTGTCTTCTGGTAACAAAGCCTGATAGTTAGATCAAAAACTCAAAGGCTTACCAAGCTGTATAGAAAAGAGCTACAGGATCTAATTATTAGGCTAAAGAGTTTCTGACCATTCACGAGACGTTTGTACAACATACAAGATATGCTCCTGAGGGTTCAACGACTCCTGGTTTTCGTTACCCGGCCCCTGGGTATTTTCATTGTATATCCATCTTATAGGTTAGTTCCAATAAGGTTGCAGTGATTCCCACAACGGAAAACACGGACAGATACTTTAGGACAGATCTGATTCAGCATGATACAAGATATCTGGAGAGAGATATCCATGTTGTTCTGAGCAAGGAAATGAAGTCTCTTCCTAAGGACATTCAGATGGACTTCATCAAAGAGCATAGTCTGGCAGATGGTGATGTGAAGATCGTGGAACATCCTGTAGGTAAGTTGGATAGCGATTGATTCTAGAATGTGGACATGAAGCCTTCTGATTTGAATCTTTGGAGCACAGAAACCGACGATAAGGTTCAGGAGAAGCTTTATGAGTACTATCCTACTCAGCTTCCTCATCCCGTATGCTTTTGTGTATGTTATAATTGTAGTTCTGGGAGGATGATGCCGGAAAGATCGTGGATGATTATGAAGCAAAGGGTCTTCCTCCATGCCCTGGAAAGATGTATCAGTGGGAGTGTCCAAAGGAGATGGAGGATGGACTTTGGTAAAGAAGTACCTCATTTGTTTAACGCTAATGTCTACTGTCCCTTTGTTCCAACAAACAATGGAAGATTACACTGACTGAGGCTGAACTTCTCCCATCGTATTTACCTCATTGGTAGGTACTGGCTGTTCTGGTGCTTGGGATCCAGCAGCATAGTAATTGTCTAATTCACTATCCAATCGCTGTTTCATCACAGATTCGTCCTTTAGTTCATTTTCTATCGGCAGTCATACCTGCTCCCAATACTTGTTCAGTTCCTTATCCAATTGCTCAGCTGAAACAGACTTTCGTTGGACAGGACCACGACGTTGTCTATTGCCTCTTCCCTTTCGATTTCTTCTTTGACGTTGGTCTTTCTGTCCCTGTCTATTATTGGGCTTTACAACACGACTCAGAACTGTTGATGCATTTACCCGAACTCGATTCGATGGTCTCCTCCTTGTCGAAGCTCCACTGTTCACTATGATGCTAAACACTTATTAAACGCTAGAAGCCGCAATACTGTTGACTTTGCATTCGAACCTTTTGCTGTCTTCCTCGAAGTCTTCGTGAATTCACCCCAGTGTTCACAACGGGCTTTGGTTTCGATACATTCGTACGAACTGAGGGGACACGCTGAAAGGATCGAGCTTTTGGGATATTATCAAAATCGAGAGGCATTCTATGTTTTTCTGACATGATTCATATAATCACGGTTATTTCATTCTATTTGCAGGAATCCCTGACCACAATTCAAGTTGAATAACAAACACGAAATTCTCTTTTTCCATATGGCAAGCCTAATGCTGTACATAGAACCTCCTAATTATCAACATCTAATATAGAGTTCCACCTCAGTCCATCGACAGCTCCTTCTTCGCGGCTTCTCACTAAACTCGGGGATACGACGGATCTCTTTCCCCTACGATGAAAGTCAACGAATACAGCTACCTTTTGAAATGCAATGAAAATAGGGATCTCTCCTGCATATCCTTCCATATTGATTTTCAATTCCTTTGCCAGTTCTGGATACCGTGTTAAATCTACATGGAGAAAAACAGTTGTGTCATTGGCAAATCTACTTCTTACCAAGACTGTTTATGTACTTCAATGAAAGGGATGCAAAGAGATAGTGCACATACTCTATGCCTGTTGCCCAAATAGCATCGAACATTACATAATACATCGTGTTTGTGGGATCACTTAGCACAATCGATCGAAAAGATGCTTCGGAATAGTTTAATACATTAGTAGGACCTCTGTACTTTGGAGGTTGTACAAGAATGAAGATGACTACAATGAACACCAGATACCGTTCCTACACACATATAAAACGACATAAATGATAAACGCTGTTTTGTTCATTTGAAATACGAGAGCCAGGACAACTACCTTCAGTCCCAGCAGGAGGGATTGAACTACTGTCTTTCAATAAACTGTTTCCATTCAATCTACATCGATTTCATGTTTCTTTCGTAGATTCTTTAGCTGGATAATACACATGACAAGGAAGATCTCCCATTCTCTTGTTAACCCGATCCATGATTTTTCAGTTGAAACTAGAGGACTGTCAGGTGTTAGAAATCGTTGTCTTGTGTAGAAATAGGAAAGTAGTACCTATTCGTAAGAGCTTAGCTTTTCTCCTGTACAACATAGTTTAGAAGATAGTATACATCCAAGAATCGGTATTGATAAGGAAGCATTCACAGAAGGAAAGAAGTAAAACAAACAGATTAATCACGATGTTCAGAACACTAATCACTTTTAGACTTTGCTGGAGCGGGTTGTGTGAAAAAGTCTTCAGCACTGATAGGGACTTGGGAAGGTGTCTGCTGAGTGAGAGGCTGTTCCATAGGTTCTTCTTCAGGTTGTTCCACAGGCTGCTCCAGTTGTTGTTCCACAGTTTGTTGTTCCACAGGCTGCTCCAGTTGTTGTTCCATGGGCTGCTCCAGTTGTTGCTCCATAATATGCAATTCATCCTGAGGAGTAACAGGACCTGAGACAGGTGTCATCGAACTGCGCACCAACTCTTCCATCATCTTCTTCTCCTCCTGCAACTCATTCACCATGATTTGCAAATCATCCTATATCTCATCTCCATCACTCGATCCCACCCTATTAATACGAACACGTTCCAACTCAGCCCGCAATGATGCCATCTCGTTCGAAGATCGTTGATTCGAAGCTCTCTGAGCTAACTCACGCTTAGCTTCTTCCAACTCCTCCTCCACAATTTGATAGTCCTGCTTTAATACAGATACACGTTTCTCACTCTGCTGAAGTGCATTCTGGGAAGAACCAAGTTCTTGTCTGCACTTCCCCAGTTCCTCTTCCATCTCTGCTAACTCCTCTTGGTAAACTTTCTGTTTCTTCTGTAATTCGGCTTGTAATTCCTGAATTGTAGATTCCAGATGTGCAATGGTTTCATCCAATGTGCGAACTTGTTCCTCCTTCTTTGTCAACGAAATCATCATTGTCTCCACTTCAGAAGCATGTTCATTCTTGTGATCTTCTAAGGACATCTTCATACTCTCTTTCTCCTCTTCCAACTTCTTCACTTGATCTTCTAATTGCTTCTTCTCCTCTTCAATTTTTGATTTCTCGTCGGCTGCACAATACTCCAACTGTTCATATGCCTCCTCTTTCTCCCGTAGAGACTTCTCCTTCACAGAAAACCGGTTCTTCCAATCATATATTTCCTGCTCTAAATCTTGAATGCGATGTGTCGCAGTTTCCAATTCAGCTGCTTTCACTTCATATTGCTCAGCCAATTCGATTCCCTCTTCCTTTCCTCCAACCAGTTTCATTGTTCGACAGTCCTGATCCTGAATACGAATCAACTCTTTGTAACTATCAATTACCATCTGTGAATCTCCTTCATAATCTGTTGGTAATTCGATGTAATATGAGAATAAGGTATCATGAAAGCGAGTGAAGAGAGCAGAAACCATATTCACAAAGGTACTATCCATTCTAGTCTTTACTCTATTGATTCAATCGTACTCCATACTATCCAATGCATTCTCTTTTGAATCTGATCCCAGTTTACGCACTTTTGATAAATAGAAGAAGCGTAGTCCCAGATTACACACACTATGAATAATTCATAATCTCTGTTCATACGTCTCCAGACCCAACTCTTGTCGCAGTAAATCAATGTACTCTCGAACATACTTGCTATTCTTCTGAAGGAGGGAGAGACATGTGAAGAGACGCAGATATGGAGGTAACTGAACACCTAGTCATTAAGATACAAGAATAGACTCACTGAAGCGTTTGTCTAAAAATAGACCTGATTTCTCATCTTCTTGGAGACGTGCAAAGAGATCCATAATGACTGGAAGGTTGGTAAAGAGTGGATCCACAGATTCCACATGTTGTAAGCAAGACAGTAAGAGAGAAGCAAGATGAGTCTTTAAAGATACGTCAATGGGCTCTAACAGCATCCTAATTAGCACAATAACAAGAAGAGTGCCTGAGGAGTGTTCTGGTTCAGGAGAGTCGGAGTGGAGAGAGGCAGCATCATCCTCCGCCGGATCCACAACGGATGTAGTTTGAGAGGTATTGGACTCATCCCGTGCAGCGGCAGATTCTACTAGTGATGTCTCCTGTTCACTTAAAGGGGTGTCAGCAGGAGCATCCATCATTACTTCCTTCTCTTCATGTATCAATAACTTCATCTGCTCATCTGTTACAAACAACTTAAGGAATCCATCACCACTGGATTCACAACAATGTCGATATACTGAAGTGGTCAACATGAAACGACTCTTTATTTCAGAATCACCACTTATCATAGCACTCAAAGACTGGACAAATGCCTACACGTTAATACTACTACCAATCCTCACCTCTTTCAATACCTCTCCACATCCACTCTCAGGACTAATGAGATACATCCGCAATTCTGGATCTCCATTGAATAACATCATGAATAGACGCACATACACACTCGGACTCTTGTACAGACCAGCAGCAGTAACTGCCTCCACATTCGTGTTGAGAAACCCATCAAGAAGAAATGATACCAGATCATGACATCCATTGATATCCAAAATATCAATATGCAGTAATTCTTGTAAGAGGTTATAGTTCGCTACATTTCATCCTACTTCTAGAATCCTACTAGCAACACGGAAACACTGGGCAAGAAGGACCTCACAACGACTACTTAAGTCCGTCAAATCATCCACATTATGACGACGTTGTTCTTCCTCCGATTCTTCTGTACCTACAAATCGATTCTGACGCAGTTGATAGAATGTGAAATAGAGCATGTTAAACACATAGTCAGGATTCTATAATGACAAGCACAAATCATTCTCACAGAATGTAAAACAGATCGATTGGCTTCAATGATAGGTTGAGCTATACTCATCTTCTCTTTGTCACTGGAATATATCTCATCTTCCATCACCAACTCTAATATCTATCAATTATACTTGAAGATCTTCTCTACTGAGACTGTCAACTGATAGCACTGAATCTCCACATTCTGAACCAATTCCAGATCCCCGTAACGTACAAGATCAATAAGCCGATCTCCCATCGGCTCATAAACAACTTGGGAAGCATCTTCTTCATCTGACACAGTAGAAGGCGAGATGAGACGAGATGACGGAACTGGTGGAGACACTGTTCCAGAGATCGAAAGAATCGAGATAATCTCAAGCAACATACTTCCTACTCATATATATTGTATTCGAATTATACGTTGTGAGAACAATTTGAGAGTCAGAACACTATTTGCAATCATATTGTAGATAATGTGGAGACAATCACGCGCAACAATGCCCTCTTCACTCTTGAGGATGGAGATGAGGATGTCAAATCCATCTTGGAAGGCAATGTACTTGCAGATCTCTTCATTACGCCGAGTCAGGGATCGAAGAAGAATCAGCATCTCATTCCGAACTTCCTCTCGTTTGTCTCGAAGAACGTCCATTAACTTCTGTAAACCCATCGGACATCCCAGAATCGATTTCTCAACAATACTCTACGATCAAAGAAACAGTACAAACCAACTTGATTCACGTTAATGCAATTCTTGAGAATCTGAATTGCTTCGATCTTCATCCACACCTCAGGACTATCGAAAAGACTCAGAAGAATCTCAACATAAGAGTTCTCCTATCATTAACAACGGTGAATATTCACTTACACAGAGTAGAGTTGACACGTTTTCAATAAGCATAGCTTCATTGTTCTGAACCTGTTTCAGTTCCGTCAAAAAGCAGAGAATATCCAAACAGCTCTGCAGAATGTCTTCATCATCGATCCCACTTGCAATCACACCCAGTATTCGGGGTATTACAGAAGAAGGAACGGCATCTGGTGCAGCCTTCACTGCATCCTACATTATCACATTCGTCAAGTGGAATACCAAAAGATCTATTGCAGATTGACGTTTATCCATCAATTGTGGCATCGATTCCAACTGAGTTAGAAACAGATCCATCGATCTTCCCGAATTGTTAGGAGTAGATACTCCGGCAACCCAGGAAAGAAAAGACGACATTGGAGAATAATCTTGTCAATCAAACTCATATTTTCAACAAAGAGTTGACATGGATAAAAGAACAAGAAAATTAGCAACAGCACTTCTTTGATTCGGGCTCTTCAGACACTAACA
>JABLTK010024526.1_pt1 | contig 11659 bp, 10 predicted proteins | sample 7160131 | NCBI WGS metagenome assembly JABLTK01 (sample SAMN14651221, study PRJNA627086) | human gut metagenome | isolation source: feces | host: Homo sapiens
CGGTATTCAAACCGCGCTGGACGTGGCAGAGGCGGGCTACGAGGTAGATATCGTAGAAAAATCGCCCACCATCGGCGGCCGCATGTCCCAGCTGGATAAAACCTTCCCGACGCTGGACTGCGCGGCGTGCATCTTAACCCCCAAGATGGTGGATGCGGCGCAGAATGAAAAGATCAATCTGATCACCTATGCGGAACTGGAAAATGTTACCGGCTTTGTGGGCAATTTCACTGCGAAGATTCGCAAAAAGGCGCGTTACGTCAATGAAGATAAGTGCACCGGCTGCGGCGTTTGCACCGAAAAATGCCCGTCCCGCAAGGGTCTGAACGAATTCAATATGGGCCTGAACACCCGCGGCGCGGTATACATTCCGTTTGCGCAGGCAATTCCGAACGTCGCCGTGATCGATAAGACGCAGTGCCTGCACTTTAGAACCGGCAAGTGCGGCCTGTGCGAAAAGAACTGCTCCGCAGGCGCGATCGATTTTAATCAGACCGAACAGATCATCGAACGCCAGTACGGCGCGATCATCGTGGCGACCGGCTTTAAGCCGATCGACGCGAGCCAGTTCGATGAATACGCCTATTGCCAGAGCAGGGATGTTGTCACCTCGCTGGAATTCGAACGCCTGATGAACGCGGCCGGCCCCACCAAGGGCACGCTGCTGTGCCCGTCGGACGGACGGCATCCCAAGGAGATCGTGTTCGTGCAGTGCGTCGGCTCCCGCTGTTCAAAGGATGCGGCGAAGGGTAAGGAATACTGCTCCAAGATCTGCTGCATGTACACCGCGAAGCACGCCATGCTGGTGCGCGAAAAGTATCCGGATGTGAAGGTGCACGTATTCTACATCGACGTGCGCACGCCCGGCAAGAACTTCGATGAATTCTACCGCCGCGCGGTCGAACAGTATGATGTGGATTACATCAAGGGTCAGGTCGGCAAGGTGACCGTATCCGACGGGCGGCTGCACGTGCAGGGCAGCAATCTGATCGACAATGAACAGGTGCACATCGATTGCGATATGGTGGTGCTCGCCACCGCGATCGAGCCCGATTCCACGGCGCGCTCCATCGGCACGATGCTGACCGCCAGCATGGATACCAATGATTTCTTCACCGAAGCGCATCCGAAGCTTCGCCCCGTGGAAAGTCCCACAGCGGGCGTGTTCCTCTCCGGCGTATGCCAGGGGCCCAAGGATATCCCCGAAACCGTGGCGCAGGCCAGCGCCGCCGCCGCGAAGGTCGTCGGCCTGCTGGCGAAGGACAGCCTGACCTGCAATCCCTGCGTGGCACATTCCAACGAACTGGTGTGCAACGGCTGCGGCCAGTGCGAAAACGTATGCCCCTACGGCGCGATTTCCTACGTTGAAAAGGAAGTTCGCGGTCCCGAAGTGCGCGCGGTACGCCGCATTGCCGTCGTCAATGAAGCGGTATGCCAGGGCTGCGGCGCCTGCACCGTAACCTGTCCGTCCACGGCGATGGATTTGAAGGGCTTCTCCAACAAACAGATCATGTCGGAGGTGGATGCAATATGCCGATGAACGAAAAGAAGGAATGGACGCCCACGATTGTAGCGTTCTGCTGCAACTGGTGTTCCTATGCGGGCGCCGATCTGGCGGGTTCCAGCCGCCTGAGCTATCCCGCGAACGTGAAAATTATCCGCATCCCGTGCTCCTGCCGCCTGAATCCCCTGTTCGTGCTGCGCGCGTTCCAGCGCGGCGCAGACGGCGTGATTCTCTGCGGCTGCCATCCGGGCGATTGCCATTACACCACCGGTAATTATTATGCGCGCCGCCGCATGACGATGCTGTTTTCCATGCTGAACTATCTGGGTATCGACAGCCGCCGCACGCGCGTGGAATGGGTTTCCGCCGCCGAGGGCGCGAAGTTCTCCGCAACCATGAATGATTTCGCAAAGACCATCACCGAGCTTGGCGAAAACAAGAAACTGGGGGATCTGAGATGCAAAGAATGATGATTGAAAGAGCCCGCCAGCTGATCGCGGGCGGCGATGTGGATCATGTGCTCGCGTGGGAACAGGGCGAGCATCCATGGGATCGCGTACCGGCGGTGTTCACGGCGGAAAATATCGATAAACTGAAGTACGATACCTTCTGCGGCCCCAACCTGAGCAAATATCTGGTCGCCGAAGCCGCGAAGGAAAAGAAGGAAGAGGGCAAAAAGATTCTGGTGTTCTTAAAGCCCTGCGATACCTATTCCTACAACCAGCTGATCTCCGAGCATCGCATCGATGCAGATCGCGTGTATCCCATCGGCGTGGGCTGCCGCGGCAAGGTGGACGTTGAAAAGGTTCGCGCGCTGGGCATCAAGGGCATTTTGGATATCGAAGATTGCGGCGATACGCTGAACGTGCATACCCTGTACGGCGATCACACCGTAACCCGCCGCGATGTGCTTTTGATGAAGTGCGAATGCTGCAAGGGTAAGGAGCACAAGGCGGGCGCGGAATTCATCGGCGAATCCGAGGATACATCCGTAGGCGATAAGTTCGGCATGGTGGAAAAGCTGGAAGCCATGACCGATGATGAACGCTACGCCTTCTGGCGCGGCGAGCTTTCCAAGTGCATCCGCTGCAACGCGTGCCGCAACGTGTGCCCCGCGTGCAGCTGCATCAAATGCGTGTTCGATAATCCGAATTCCGGCGTCGCCAATAAGGCCGCTGCGGATGATTTCGAGGAAAATATGTTCCACATCATTCGCGCGTTCCACGTCGCCGGACGCTGCACGGACTGCGGCGAATGCAGCCGCGTGTGCCCGCAGGGCATCCCGCTGCACCTGCTGAACCGCAAGTTTATCAAGGATATCAACGAACTCTACGGCGATTATCAGGCGGGCGAGGTCGCCGGCCAGCGCCATCCGCTGGAAAATTTCGATAAGGGCGATTGCGAACCGTCCATCGTGCATCAGAGGGGAGGAAACGCAGTATGAAAAAGCTTTCCATGAATGCGCTGAATACCCTGTTTGCGAAGATCGCGGAAACGCAGAAATTGTATCTGCCCATCGAAAAGGCGGGTCAGGTGGATTTCTTCGAATGGAATGAAAACGAAAAGGTTCGTCTGGACGCACTGAAAACCGTAAAATCCGCCAAGGATGTGTTCTTCCCGCAGGTGGAAAATCTGCTGAAGTTCCGCATGGAGGGCAAGCACATCGAAATCAGCGAAGCGCCGAAAAATGAAGAAGATTTCGTGATCTTCGGCGTTCGCGGCTGCGATGCGAAGAGCTTCGAGGTACTGGATCGCGTGTTCCTCGTCGATCCGCGCGATGAATTCTACGCCGCGCGCCGCGCACACGGAACCGTGGTTACGCTGGCGTGCGCACAGCCCGAAGAATCCTGCTTCTGCACGAACTTCGGCGTAAATCCCGCAAAGCCCGCGGGCGATGTGACCGCGTGGATTGCGGATGGCGATATGTATTTTGAAGCAAATACCGAAAAGGGCGAGCGCCTGATCGCCGGTCTTGCGGACGCGGATACCGAAAAAGTTGAAGCACAGCAGAAGAAAATTGCCGAAATCACCCGTAAACTTCCGTTTGCAAATTTGAATCTGGCGGGCTTCGACGGCGAGCATCTGATGGAAAAGTTCAACGATCCCAAGTGGGACGCGCTTTCCAAGGCGTGCCTGGGTTGCGGCACCTGCACGTTCGTATGCCCCACCTGCCAGTGCTACGATATCCGCGATTTCGATAACGGCAAAACCGTTACCCGCTATCGCTGCTGGGACAGCTGCATGTATTCCGATTTTACGCTGATGGCCGCCGTAAACAGCCGCCAGACGCAGATGCAGCGCTTCCGCCAGCGCTTCATGCACAAGCTGGTATACTTCCCGTCCAATAACGATGGCATGTATTCCTGCGTGGGCTGCGGCCGCTGCGTAAACAAGTGCCCGCAGAACCTGAACATCGTAAAGGTCATCAAGGCGCTGGGGGTGAATGAAAAATGACGAACAATCTGATACCGATGCTGGGCGTGGTCACCGCGATTCGCACCGATACGCCGGATATCAAAACCTTCCGCGTGGAAAAGGTGGGCGGCGGCAAATGCTTTGAGCATCAGCCCGGCCAGTGCGCCATGCTCTCCATCCCGGGCGTGAGTGAAGCGATGTTTTCCATCACATCCTCGCCGACCGTGAAGGATTATCAGGAATTTTCCATCAAGAAGTGCGGCTGCCTGACCAGCTGGCTGCACATGATGGATGTGGGGCAGGAAGTTACCATTCGCGGCCCTTACGGCCATCCCTTTCCGGTGGACACCGAATTGAAGGGCAAGGATCTTCTGTTCATCGCGGGCGGCGTGGGCCTGGCTCCGCTGCACTCGGTCATCAATTACTGCCTGGCGAATCGGGAAAACTATGGCAAGATCGATGTGGTGTACGGCTCCCGTTCGATGGAGGATCTGCTGGATCTTCCCGAAATTCAGAATGAATGGATGCGCCCCGAAAACAATCTGGATGTGCATCTGACCATCGACCGTCCGCAGGACAACTGGGATGGACACGTGGCGTTCGTGCCGACCTACGTAAAGGAACTGGGCTTCGATCCCAACAAGACGGTTCTGGTCTGCGGCCCGCCGATCATGATCAAATTCGTGCTGGCGGCGCTCACGGAGCTGGGCTTCAAGAAGGATCAGGTTTACACCACGATGGAACTGCGCATGAAGTGCGGTCTGGGCAAGTGCGGAAGATGCAATATCGGCGATAAGTACGTTTGCAAGGACGGCCCCGTATTCCGCTTTGATCAGCTGGATGCGCTTCCCAATGAGTATTGATTCGGAGGATAACACAATGGCAGATATGGTCAATATTTTCCTGTTCGGCAAGAAGTACGAGGTTCCTTCCGATCTGACGATCATGGAAGCGATGGAATATGCGGGCTACAAGCTGGTGCGCGGCTGCGGCTGCCGCAACGGCTTCTGCGGCGCGTGCGCGACGGTTTACCGCATCAAGGGCGATCGCGAGCTGAAGGCGTGTCTGGCGTGCTCCACCAAGGTGGAAAACGATATGTACGTCGCGACGCTGCCCTTCTTCCCGCTGATTAAGGAAGGCTACGATATCAATGAGATCCCCACGGATGAATCCATCATGATGCAGCTCTATCCGGAAATCTATTCCTGCGTGGGCTGCAACGCCTGCACCAATGCCTGCTCGCAGGGGCTGAACGTAATGCAGTACATCGCATATGCGCAGCGCGGCGATTACAAAAAGTGTGCAGAACTGTCCTTTGACTGCGTCATGTGCGGCATCTGCTCCTCCCGCTGTCCGGCGGGCATTTCCCACCCGCAGGTGGCGATGCTGGCGCGCCGCATCAACGGAAAATACATCGCGCCCGAATCCAGGCATCTGACCGAGCGCGTGAAGGAAATTCAGGATGGTCTGTGTGCGGAAGCGCTTCAGGCGATCATGGATAAGCCCATCGAAGAACTGAAGGAACTCTACAACCATCGCGATATTGAAAAGTAAGGGGGGCAGACACAATGGTATTTACTGAGGAAATGCTCGCATCCATGAAAAAGGTTGAGGCTGCCCGCGAAGCAAACATCGCGCTGGAGCCGCGCCGCATGACGGCGGAAGAAAAGGATGCGCTTCTGGAAGCGTATCATCCCGATTATAAGGACAACGGCTTTACCACCATCCGCGTGGGCGGCAACAAGGGCGAAAAAGCGCCCGTCGAGCTGAACGAAATGCTGGAAGGCAGAAGCCGCGTTCTGGATATGCATATCGATCTGAATAAGATTGATTACGATGTGGACGTGCTGATCATCGGCGGCGGCGGCGCTGGCTCCTCCGCGGCGATCGAAGCCAATGAAGCGGGCGCGAACGTGATGATCGTGACCAAACTGCGCATCGGCGATGCCAACACCATGATGGCGGAGGGCGGCATTCAGGCGGCGGATAAGCCCGGCGATTCCCCCGCGCAGCACTATCTGGACGTAATGGGCGGCGGCCACTTCTGCAATCGTCCCGAACTGGTGAAGAAGCTGGTAAACGATGCGCCCGGCGCGATCAAATGGCTCAATGAACTGGGCGTGGAATTTGATAAGGCCGAGGACGGCACCATGATCACCACCCACGGCGGCGGCACCTCCCGCAAGCGCATGCACGCGGCGGCGGACTATTCCGGCGCGGAAATTATGCGTACCCTGCGCGATGAAGTGCTGAACCGCGGCATTCCGGTGGTGGATTTCACCGCCGCCATCGAACTGATCAAGGATGATCAGGGCCATGTGGCGGGCGCGGTGCTTTTGAATATGGAAACCGGCGAAGTGCGCATCGCGCGCGCCAAATGCGTGATTCTGGCAACCGGCGGCGCGGGACGTATGCACTATCAGGGCTTCCCGACCAGCAACCATTACGGCGCGACGGCGGACGGCCTCGTGCTGGCGTATCGCGCGGGCGCGAAGCTGCTCTATCAGGATACGCTTCAGTATCATCCCACCGGCGTTGCGTTTCCGGCGCAGATTTACGGCGCGCTGGTCACCGAAAAGGTGCGCTCCATGGGTGCGAAGCTGGTTAACAGCGAAGGCGAGGTTTACGTGCATCCGCTGGAAACCCGCGATGTAAACGCCGCGGCGATGATCCGCGAATGCTCCACCAACGGCAAGGGCGTACCCACGCCCACCGGCAGCGCCGTATGGCTCGATACGCCCATGATCGATATGATCCACGGCAAGGGCACGCTGGAAAAGCGCCTGCCCGCCATGCTACGCATGTATCTGAAGTTCGGCATCGATATGCGCGAAACGCCGATCCTCGTCTATCCCACGCTGCACTATCAGAACGGCGGCGTTGAAATCACCGTGGACGGTCAGAGCCGCGTAGAAAACCTGTTCGTGGCGGGCGAAGCCGTCGGCGGCATCCACGGCCGCAACCGCCTGATGGGCAACAGCCTGCTGGACATCATCGTATTCGGCCGCAGCGCGGGCAAGAACGCCGCCGCCAAGGCGAAGAACGTGCACGTCGGCGCGCTGACGCTGGATCACGTGCAGAAATACGAAGCAGAGCTGGAAAAGATCGGCGTGGAGCATCAGGCGCTTTCCCCGAAGCTTTTGCCCGACTATACCCGTAAGTTTAACTGACAAAAAACACGACCGGAGAATCGCTGCCATGCAGGATTTTCCCTGTGTGACAGCGAATTTGTAAATACTGCGCAATGCGCAGCAATAGGGGGATACAACCATGACTGCTCTGCTGGCCGTGTTTCTGATCGCGGCTCTGGGTTATCTGATCGGCGGTATCAAAATCAAGGGAATTGAACTGGGTACTGCGGGCGTTCTGCTGGTGGCGCTGGTGTTCGGCCATTTCTTTGGCAAGGGCGTCATGCTGGATATGGAGAAGAATAAGGCAGCTTTTAAAATGGTGCAGAATCTGGGCCTGAGCTGCTTCGTGGGCGCGGTGGGCTTCATCGCGGGTCCGAAATTCTTCCGCGATTTTAAGAAAAACGCGGGCAGCTACATACTGCTGGGCTTTGTGATTATCCTGTCCGGCGCGCTGGTATCGGTGCTGACCATCAAGGTATTCGGCGTAAGCGCGGAACTGTCCGTGGGTCTGCTGACCGGCGCGCTGACCAGCACGCCCGGCCTCGCAGCTGCGCAGGAAGCCGCGGGCGAATTGGCGGATCTGGCGACGACCGGCTATGCGATCGCCTATCCCTTCGGCGTTGTGGGCGTGGTGCTGTTCGTACAGCTGGTACCGCGCATTCTGAAGGCCGATATGAACAAGGAACGCGAAGTATTTGAAGCCGCGTCAACATCGGGCAACAAGATATTCACAGGGCACATGTTCCAGCTGGATTCCATGGGATTCTTTGCATTTACCTCCGCAATCGTGCTGGGTATTCTGCTGGGCAGCATTCATGTTCCGCTGCCGGGCGGCGCAGAATTTTCACTGGGCACCACCGGCGGTCCGCTGATCGTTGGCTTGCTGTTCGGGCATTTTGCACATGTGGGACCGCTGGACATCCGCGTGCCTTCCTCGAACCTGAAGGAGTTCCGCGAATTGGGACTGATGCTGTTTCTGATTGGCGCGGGCGTGAGCGGCGGCGCGGGCTTTGTGGAAACCCTGAAGAAGGAAGGCGTTATGCTGTTCGTATACGGCGCGTTTATGACGCTGGTGCCGATGCTGGTCGGCTTCTTTGTGGCAAAGAACCTGCTCAAGCTGCGTCTTTTGAACAATCTCGGCTCCATTACCGGCGGCATGACCTCCACGCCCGCACTGGGCACGCTGATCAGCGTGGCGGGCACGGATGATGTGGCCTCCGCTTACGCGGCGACCTATCCGATCGCGCTGGTATCGGTCGTGCTCTGTTCGCAGTTCATCGTAATCCTGTTTAAATAAGAATTGCCGTGCGCGGCGAATTCTGTGCAATCCATAAACCATAAATCATAAGGGGGGACTATCATGAAGGTTTTGATTTGCGTTGGCAGCACCTGCCATCTGTGCGGTTCCAAGAAGGTGGTCAATCGCTTTCAGGAGCTGGTTGCCGAACATCATCTGCAGGACAAGGTAGAGCTTGCGGGCAAGTTCTGCATGGGCAAATGCGGCGAAGGCGTGAGCGTGATGATCAATGATACCGTGTATTCCGTAAAGCCTGAAGAAGTGGATACCTTCTTCAAGAACGAAGTGCTGGCAAAGCTCTGATCGCGTTGGCCGGCGGTTTCATCATGCGTGAAGCCGCCGGTTTTGTCGTCCATATTCATCCGTATTGAAAGGAACGTTGTAAGCCTATGCGCGAAGTCATCAGATTGAAGGATGTGGAATGCCGCGATTGCTACAAATGCATCCGCAACTGCCCCGTGAACGCGATCCGCTATGCGGACGGACACGCGGCGATTTTGCAGGATGAATGCGTCGTCTGCGGCGAATGCGTCGTAACCTGCCCGCAGCGCGGCGATTTCGTAAATAGCTGCGTAGATGAAATCCGTGATATCATCAAATCCGGCGGCAGGGTGGTGGCGAGCGTCGGCCCTTCCTTTATTTCGGATTTGCCGGTCGGCTCCATCGAGGGCATGCGCCGCACGCTTTTGCAGCTGGGCTTTACAGATGTGCAGGAAACATCGCTGGGATCGGAAATCGTTTCCCGCGAATATGAACGGATCATGCGCGATGATGAGATGAACCTGCTGATTTCCAGCTGCTGTCCGTCCATCGTGATGCTGATTCAGCGTTATTATCCCGATATCGTGCCGTTTCTCGCGCCGGTCAAGAGCAATATGGAAATCCACTGCGATATGCTGAAAAAGCAGTATCCGGACGCCTATACCGTATTCGTAGGGCCATGCTACGCCCGAAAGAGCGAAGAGGAAACCGCGCCCAGCGTGGATTTCGCCATCACATTTTACGAGCTTCGCGAATGGATGCGCGCGGAGGGCGCGGAGCCGATCTTTGTCGATCGCGTCCCGGGCGACGGCAAGCGCGCGCGTCGCTATCCCCGGCAGGATGGCATGGTGAAATCCATGACCCCTGTTCCGGGCTGGAACCGCGTGGCGATCGACGGCGTGAGCGATTGCATCGCCGCGCTGAACGAAATTCGTCAGGGCGATGTGAAAAAGACGTTTCTGGAAATGACCGCCTGCGAGGGCAGCTGCGTAAACGGCCCCGCGATCCGCAAAAACCGGTATGAAAACAGGATTCGCGGGACGGTCGCCGTAAATCAGTATTCCGGGGACGATGATTTTGGCGTGACCACCGATACACCCATCGGCAAGCGGTATCCGCCCACGCCGGTATCGCGCCAGAAGCCTTCGGAGGAAGCGCTTCAGAAGGTTCTGTCCAGATTGCGCAAGGGTACGTCCAAAACGGCGCTGAACTGCGGCTGCTGCGGCTATTCCACCTGCCGCAAAATGGCGGAGGCCATCTGCCGCGGCGTGGCGCAGGTGGATATGTGCCTGCCGTACGTGCGCGAAAAAGCGGAATCCCATTCGCGCGAAATCATCGGCAGCACGCTGGAGGTCGCCGATCAGGTGATCAACAAGCAGATGCGCGTCGTACAGGACATTGCGTCGATTCTGGGCGAAACCACGGCGGAAACCAAGCTGGTGCTGACCAAGCTGAAGGAAGCGGTGCAGAGCGATGAATGATCTCTATACCGATATCGGCTCCATGTCGCTGACCAAGTATACCGAACAGCTCTGCGGCGATAAGATCGAATTCCGCATGAACGATCATGTGTCGATCTGCGTGCTGGCGGATGGGCTGGGCAGCGGCGTGAAAGCGAATATTCTGGCGACGCTGACTTCGCAGATACTGGCGACCATGTCCGTCGGCGGCATGCCGATTGAATCCTGCGTGGATACCATCGTGCAGACGCTGCCGCAGTGCAGCGTGCGCCACGTGAATTATTCCACGTTCACGATCGTGAAGATTCGCGATCAGAAATATGTGGAGCTTACGCGCTTCGATAATCCGCATACGGTGATCCTGCGCAACGGCAGGAACTACGAATTCAAGTATTACACGCGCATGATCGAAAACAAAAAGATCTATTTTTCCAGCTTCGAGGTGCAGGAAAACGATGTGATCGTGGTCATGAGCGACGGCGCGATCTTTGCCGGACTCGGCGGCGCGTATCCGTTCGGCTGGGGACGGGATCGAATCATCGAATATCTCGAAGAGCATTATTCCAAGGATATGACCGCCAAGGGCATCGCCACGCTGCTGGCGCGCGAATGCAACCGCCTGTACGAGGGCAAGCCGGGGGATGATACTTCCTTTGCCGTCATGCGCCTGTGCCGCCACAACCATGTAAATCTGGTGATCGGGCCGCCCTCGTCGCCCAAGATGGATCCGGATATGATGCGGCAGTTCTTCAGTTCAGAGGGCATGCACATCGTGTGCGGCGGTTCCACAAACCGAATCGCGGCGAATTATCTGGGCACCGACGTCAAAACCTCGCTGAATTACGGCGATAGCGATCTTCCGCCGATTTACTATGTGGACGGCGTGGATCTGTCCACCGAGGGCGTGGTGACGATTTCGCGCGTTCTGGAATACGCGCAGGAGTATGTCGCGGGCGAACAGCTGAACCCTGTGTGGAAGCTTTCGCACGATGGCGCGGCGCAGATCGCGAACGCGCTGTTCGATTATGCCACGGATATTCATCTGTTCGTGGGCTGCGCCATCAATCCGGCGCATCAGAATCCGAATCTGCCCGTGGCGTTCGGCGCAAAATTTCAGCTGATGGATCAACTGAGCAAGTGTCTGGAGCGCATGGGAAAGAAGGTTACCGTGCGGTTTTTCTGACGGCGCAGAAAAATTGCAAAAAAAGTCAAAAAATCGCGCAGAGGGTATTGACAAATTCGGGAATCTGTTGTATTATATACAAGTCGCCGCGAGATGCGGCACGGATGGGAGCATAGCTCAGCTGGGAGAGCATTTGCCTTACAAGCAAAGGGTCACAGGTTCGAGCCCTGTTGTTCCCACCAAATGGTGCGGTAGTTCAGTTGGTTAGAATGCCAGCCTGTCACGCTGGAGGTCGAGGGTTCGAGCCCCTTCCGCATCGCCATTGTGCCTTGGTAGCTCAGTAGGTAGAGCATGTGACTGAAAATCACAGTGTCGGTGGTTCGATTCCGCCCCAAGGCACCATATACATGCGGTAGTAGCTCAGTTGGTAGAGCGCCACCTTGCCAAGGTGGAGGTCGCGAGTCCGAG
>JABLTK010009738.1_pt1 | contig 11640 bp, 17 predicted proteins | sample 7160131 | NCBI WGS metagenome assembly JABLTK01 (sample SAMN14651221, study PRJNA627086) | human gut metagenome | isolation source: feces | host: Homo sapiens
GATGAGAGAGCCTGCTCTGTGATGGGAGCTGTGGGAATGGAAAGGAAAGGAGGAGAAATGGATGGAGACATGTCCGAAGTCGGCTCTTCATTCGGAATTGTCAAATAAGTCTCATTTTCTGGATTTGCCTGGTTGGATACTTCATTTGACTCTTCTTCGCTCCACCATGATATCGAATTGCATGTACAGTAATTCACAAAATCATAATCATCAAGGACTTCTTGCAGACTGAGCCCACTTAATAGTGGAATGCGCCAAGGCTCCGAATTTGCAGTCAGATTCCATGATTTTCCCGTAGAAATAGGAAAGGAAGAAGTCATGGGAGTTACATTATCAATCACATATTCCCGTGGAAATAATGCTTTAATTTGGTTTATCATATTGAGATAGTGTTCCAAACGCTTTGATGGAGACAGATCGGCTATGGACTGTATCGTATGTAGATTAAAAAATCGTGCCTGATTCTGGAATGACAAATATTCGAATGATTTCAGTTCATATCCTTGATTCCAGATTGCTTGAGCTTGTGAGAGGAGTTGTGAAGCATGAGTAGCAGTAAAGGATTTGAGAGAGATCTGATACACTTCCTTCTTCTCTGAGAATGGGCCCAGCATCTAGAAGAAATGAGAAAAAGACTTAAATGAATGTGATGAGAGTGAGAGTGTGAGTGAATGAGACATGACTGACAATGATGTAACTTTCTCCACTTACCATTCCACAATACTTCTTTTCATTCCTAAGTACATTCAATAGAATTTGTTTGATTGGAGGAACCAATCCCTCTAATCGTTTCATTCGTTCATTCCATTCTCGGAACACGTTTGGATTAATCTCCCTTCCCATTTCAATCCATAAAATCAAATCATAATCCTTATCGTATTGTACATATTCCCATTTCATTTGTTTGTTTGTCGACGGAATCGAAAATACAATTTCCATCTACACATCACAGGTTACCATCACAATCTCACCTCTTTCATAACCTCAGACCCATCATTAACTTCAAATGCAAATTCATTCCAGTTCATATGAACAGAAATATGAAGACTATCACACAGATTCAGGAACACTCCAGCTTCAATGAGTTCAGTGTCAAGAACGGATACTTCGTTCTCCTGCTGATGAGAAGGATAACATACAAGAATTGTTTGAGGAATCCTGGACCTCCAACACTCCAGCTGATTCTGGATCTCATTACTAAGTCGATCTTCCGAAATTAGCACCAAATAACGACAATTAGAATAAGCAGGAGGATCATCTAGCCATACCCTCTCAGGAGCATATGCTGTATCAAATTGGCAACCCTCAATTGAGTTTTTGAACCTATTCAATGAGATTTCATTCAATTCTATTTCATTACTTCTTCTTCCCTCTCCTACGTGTTTTCATAACAAGAATATCTGATTCTTTCACTGTCACACGATCAGCTATTCTTCCACCATATCGACGAAACTTCTGTACATTTTCATTGTCTCCCTCCCATTCATGTATACTATCATGTACACAGCATACAGATTTTGCATCAAAATATCGCTGTACAGTATCATTTGGAGCACATCGAACAAATGGAAGTAACATTGGTATTCCCTCAACATGATCAGTCACACGACAATCAACTCTTCGAACCTCTCGTCCTGGAGTTCGTGTATAGTAACTATGTATAACCATAGTAATTATAAATTACTAAACAAGAGACGCTAAATCTAATAATGGGAGTTTCATTATGGAATCCAATTCTGACAAAAACAACTGATTCAAATTGGACACAAAAGAATCTGATTGCTGATAAACATCTCTCCATATTGCAGAAACTGAAGGAGAACGAATAAGGAGATGATAAGACAGAATAGAAAACGAGGAGGAAGCAGCCAATGTGAAGAAACATGAATAGGGCTGATCATCAGAATACGGTGCCAATTCCACTCTCTAGACTTGAGGAGAATTGCAGAGACATACCATCGACTGAACAGAACTATCTATCAAAGAAGCATTATGAAAACAGGAAGCTTTGAAAAGAACAGGATCACAATGACTGCCAAGAAGAGGAGATTGAAGAGTACAATGAGTCGATTGTGAGTTAATCTCATGGATGATAACATACAAATGAGGTGTAACAAAAATAGGATTCTAGTTATGATAGAAAATACGAATCCTTACAGTGACAGCCATAAAATCCAAGAATAGGTCTTGTGGAATCGCTAGACAGGGAGAGACACAGAATAACAAGCATTGTAGATAATCTGAATCCTTTTCAGTTACAAGAGGACATGTGTGGAGCAACTTATCATATCCAATTGTCCCCTATTCGGATCATTGATAGCAATAATAAGCTACTGGATAGAAACATTTGAACGGAATCAACTCAAAACGATTCTCAAAGAGAGGAAGTGTAGAATCAAAATACGCATCATTACATTTGAAAGATGCATTGCTGTCTTGAGAAGACAGCGTTGTAAGTGGAAAGACATCATCAATAGATGAGGCATATTCACTTTGAATTCGACAAATTAAGCTGTCAGAAACACAACAATTTACTTCCTGACCCACAAGAGAGACATCGCTTCCATTTTGTTCCAAAAGCAGTCCGGAGTCTGTAACGTAGATCAACAGATTATTATACGCTTTACTATAACCAATCACAATCCCCAGTTCCTGATGTCCCTAGGAATTCACATAATCATCTACACGATACGATATGGACCAGAGATCCAATCGCGATCGGTTGGTTCAATTGCATTTTGCTCCTTTTTTAACGTTATCGCTAGAAGAAGACAATTACCGCGGTTTCTCTTTTCTATTCGCTTTTCGGGTATTACTCATTGGAGAATGTTTGCAAGAGGAATTCAGAAGTCCTCGGTGTTCGTTAGACCAGTGACGATGAATTTCCTTGGTTTGAGAGGACAAGTTGAGGGTGTATTGGGAACAAGCTCGAAATGGACTCTGCAGAACCGAATGTTTTCTGCAGAATCTAGAGAATACATGGATTATGTGATTAAGTCGTATGTTCCAAGTGGTCCACAACGAACCAAAGAAGAAGTGATCCGAGACTTGATTGCTCCAAAGTTGAGTAACGAGCGAGTAGGGACTGGTTGCTTTGAGTAATGGCCAGAGAAAGCAGTTGATTGCTGAAGTGGTTCTCTTGAATCAACCTTTTACAAGTCAGGTAATGAAATGGTTATTCGATGAAGAATAGGAAATGGAGACGATTCTTGCTTCATTCATCAAGAATAAGATGTATCTTCGGATTGTAGCTTTTGCAGAGTATTGTATGGATCATAATCTTGTACAAGAATGGGTGATCTGTAAACTAGATGTCCTCTTTGAACGAAACCACGATATTGTGGTTACTCTACAGCTGTAGCAATCGGAAAGATGTCGATGTTCTTCAACGCATCCCTCAATACTCTTTGCATTATCTACGAGGTCGTTACGCTTTCAAGGCCAAATATGCTCGTGCACTCTTCTGTTGTGGCCTTTATGACAAGGGAATGGAGTATATGAAACTCTTCGAGAAGGATGAGTTTCGTTTTAGTGATTGCAACAATATCTTGCTAGATGGATTGTACTTAGGAGGTTATTACAAACAGTGTATTGAGATGTTTGATAAGCTGAAAGAATTATCCCTCCATCCTAAAGATGCAGATACTAAACCTCCAGAACTCTATAATGTTGGATATGGAGCTGTTTTGAAGTCATACTGCAAATTGAAGGATGAGGAGGGAATGAATCGCATTATGAGCGAGATGTCTCAGAAAGGAGTGATACCTCGAGAAGATGCTTACTATGAAATGTGTGAGTTGTTTGATCATTCGGAAAAGTGGAAGGCGAAAGCAGAACGAGTATTTGAAGTTTGCCAACAAAAGGGAGTACTTTTGTCAGAGACACAAAAACAAATGATTTCTGCAAGAGCAAGAGAAGAGTGTTTTGGTGCAGGTGTGATTGTTATTAATGATTATTGCAAGAAATATGACTCTGTTCTGGATATTCACAAAGAAGCAAAAGAGTTCGGTATTTGCGTTTTCCAAAAATCATAAATAGTTTTACAATGTAGAGAAATGCCAGAATCTGCTTGTCGTATGAGGGTGTTGAAACTGTTCCATGATATGGGAGCCAAATATCGTTGGAGTGCAATGAGGAATTATGACATCGTGATTCGGACGAAGGTGGGTCAGGAAGGTGTAAAGAGACTACTGCAAGAGGATTTATGTCCTTCGATTCCATTTGTTGTGGAGGTATGTGAGGAGAAGAAGAATGAGGTTTAGGGATATAGTGTTCGCACTCAATTTCAGGAAGTTCTGCGGTGGGTTGATCGAACGCCGTTTAATTTTGGTTTGTTTTTGAAATGAAATGTTTGTTCATAAGGAATGAAATCACAATGGATTAGGTTGGAATGGGTTTCTGAACAGAGAGTAAAAGAATGGGGATCCCAAAGGATCGTTAATACAGTGGGATCCCCATTCTGGATCAGTAGCTTTTTGTTTGTAAAAGGTCTATCTAAAGAATTCTATTTCTTTCTATCTGTTACTTGAACCACTGAGATTTGGGAAGCAGTTGTGTGATGTCTCTGAAAGCAGTGTTTCTCATTTTCATGGACTTTGACCTATTTCGCAACATTGGATTGGTTCATCAAGGGTATTTTAAATGTAGAAATGTCAGTTCTAGCATCTATTCATTTCGTATTCGTCATCAGTCTTCAAACAAGGGTCAGATTCTCTTTTATGATTCAAGTCCATGTATCAAAAGCAATTTCAGAGATAACACGTATGTAAGGTTTTTACTGCGAATTGTTTATGCTGTAGGTTGAGGATGCAGAGCTGTACTATAAGCCATGCAGTATTGATTTGACATCCAATGCTTTCGTTTCCCGGAGTGTTTTGATTCGTTATTCTGGTGAGGAAGCTTCTTTTCGTGATTCCTGTTGTTGGCGTATTGAAGTACCTTATGAAGATGTAAACGACACATCCTTGACATTTACCGTTGATCTATTCTCGCAGTGTCCCATTCGGAATGATAAGCGTGTTATTGCATACGCAGAAAAACCAACAGTACATGTCTTGCTTTGTTGATTACATAGTTAATAGGAAGTCAAACCATAACTATTTCTCGTGTTAGCTCCGACTCTTCCATGAGTTATGTTCGTTTGTTGTTCCCTGAACAGGGTTTATGCGAAATCACGGGAATTGTAATTTGTTCGCTAGTTGATATTCGTTTCACCCAAATCGAAGAACAAGAACATATGTCAATGGCAGACTATCTGTTTGGAGATTGTGATGTAAGTGTGAACAGAATCTACCATGTAGTCATACATTGAGATGACAAGCAAGGCTTCGCAATTGAAGGAACAAATCAATGTTCTCTTTGAGAGCAGTTATTATCATATTCTCAACTGTCTTCAAACGATTGATCTTGTAATTCTGTTATTCCAGAAATCCTCATGATTTAGCAATACAGTACTACCTCCATTAGTTCTTCAGTAGCAGCTATTCGATATGCTCCTTATCAATCACTTCTGTATCCTGATCAAGCATCCTCTTCTTTTCCTTCACCTACGGGTCTGTCAGAATCAACTCTCAGTTCTGCTTTTTCTCTCACGCTCCACACTCCTCAGCCAAGTTCAACACCACTTTGTGGTTCGCCACGGTTAAGTGGATCACGGGAAACGCTGAGAGAATCCTTATCATGCATGGAGTTTTCTGTGGAAGCTCCTAGTTTGATATCCCCTGACAAAAGCAATGAATTCCCGCAGGAACCTATTTCACCACGGGAGTCCTTAGAATTGCGAATCGAAGGAATGCGTGGGTTAAGAGAGAATTTAGCATCAGAATTGGTCGAGGGGATTCGGAAATGCTCACATCAGTTGTGGACAGCTCATGATCGATTAACTGCGGGAATTCGCGATTGTATTGGGGTTATTGTAGAAGCGCTCGCAGAAGTGAATTCCAGAAATCTGCACAATTATTTCTCTAAGAATGTGATTGTCAGCAAGATGAATCGAAATGATCTGGAGGGTGAAGTGATGAATGAATGTGGGTTTGAAAAGTAGAATACGGACACACTGAATGATCATTACTCCTTGTTTGAGAGAGTTCCACCTCCAGAAGAGAAGGAAAACATGATGATGAATGATTCTTTGATGAGGTTTCTAGAGACTGATCGTGCACTGATGGTAGTGGAGCAATATGAGAAAGAGGAAATGACTGTGGAGAAGCGAAGTAATCGACAGTGGAGATGCATGAAGTGTGGTCGATGGTGTGTTGGTTGTGCAAAGCGCTGCGAAGGTTGTTTAACATGGAAACGAAATGACGTTCATGTAGTATTTATCTTACATGGATTTCGGATAAGTTAGAAATGAGTATCATTATTGTGTAGGCAGCTCCTTCAGATATGCGTCATATCGGTAATCTTCTTCTTCTCACATATCATCATCTTCATGTGATCTCACTTCATTCCATTATTCATCACACCCAAGATTCTTTGACACAACAAGCATTTCTGATCTCACAAGAAATTCATTCACATCTTATTCCTTTTGCAAATACACTCACTCACATTTCATTCATCTCGCATTCAATTGGTTCACTTGTACTTCGATTGGCGCTTAATTCGCCACTTTTGAATCCCTTCCGATCGAAATTCAATCTTTTTTTGTCTTTGAATGCACCACATCTGGGAGTAATGTTTCCGAATATCACACTGGATTGGGGATCGAAATTCTATTCATTCTTCAATAATTCGAAGGTCGTACAACAACTACTGCTGAAAGAGGAAAAGAATCAGCGTAATTCCCTGTTATACAAAATGGCGCTGAATTCGGGACTTGATGCTTTTCGTTATGTTTATCTATTCTCATCGTGTCAGGATACTTTTGTACCATTCCATTCGGAACGAATTGAAACAAGCCCAACCATTCGAGCTACAAAGGGATCTGAAAAGGAAGTATATCAAGAAATGGTGAATGGATTCTGGAATGGAGTTCTTCATGCTGATAAGAAGGTCAAGGTAAAGAAATTCGATGTCTATTATGAAGTGTGAAATTCGATGTAATTTGAGTCATAGAATATTGCTGTATCTTTGGATTCTATTATAGGAAAGACTGCTCATAATAATGTGTTGCGAGAAGCGAATGTGATTCAGATGTTGCTATTTCAATGTGCTGAATGCTTTCAGTAAATTGTTTGTTCTTATTCACAGAATCAACAAACATCGGTTAACTATTCTTTACCCATCGATTCATTGTTTCATAAATCGTCCTACAATGAAAGCAAACCAATAAATATACCAGGTAATAGTACTATTCAAAGCTCGCTTACTTATTCTCATAAAACCACCAGTATACATATTCTTAAATGCTGAACATACACGTCGCAAACCGCTTGTTCCATTTGCATCATGCACAATCGTTCTAACAGTACTTCGAACTGTCAAATAATTAGGATCACCATCTTTCTGTTATTCATTTCCAATACCTACCATTAATCTGCATTTGCGTTTTTATCATATCAAAGGGATGTGTGATAAACGTTGAAGTAATTCCTGCAGTGATACCAGTTAATAAATTAAGCAAAGTAACAGGAATTGATTCATTGTTTTCACGCAACTGCATGATGTGAGGTTTGATTGTATGATAAATGCAAATATATAACCCACTATTGGGAGCATCACGCAAAATAGTTGGAATCAAACCAGAAAACAGACCTTTCTTATTCACAGTCAGAACATTCTTGCAGGTGTGATAGATTGTGTCATTTACAACCTTATTATATTCCATTCTGGTTTTAACAATCGTTACTGGAAGCATAATAGCTGAACAGACAGATCGAGCAGTAAAACCAGCTCCTAGCGAATAAAGCGACTTATGATTGATGTTTCTATGTAACAGAAGAGGGAAATCAATACGGTTTGCCATTTGTCTCATCTTGTAGAATCAAATGCAACAAATAGTAGTAGAGACCTACTCCAAAGGTAACACGAATCAAACTTGGGGACTTGTGTTAATGTGTACCAGAAAAGCCTACTAAACCATCCCAAAACCCAAGAAGGCCTCGTTCTTTGTAAATGTTCTTTGCAGCGATTTGCCATTTTACATTCTCTTTCATCTCCAGTGTTGATCCCTGTTGGATAGTGGCTTTGTGATAGTATCCCTGTTGTCTGGTTTTGATCACATCCATTGGCTGTAAAAGAGTTGCTGTACTGTTACAAAAAAGTATAGAAACTACCTGCCACAACACCTGAAGCAGAACCAGAGAAGAACTTGTAGACACCGAAGATCACTACAGATAACTCTAGAAAGTGAGTTTATACCTGGATGTTTCTCTTCATCAATCAACATTCGATCCAGTATCAATATCTTGCGAGAAAAACGCAATTATCGTAGTTTCTCCAGTTTCTACGATAAAATAGGTTCAATTTTTGGTTATCAACAATGGGAGAGATCAGTCTAACAAACAGATCATTCTTCACTCATTTCCTGATCATCATCTTCTTCTTCTTCACTTCCTAAAAGGACCATCGGGGTTTCCTCGATCACATTCTGAGCTTTGTCCTTGATCTTCCTCTGTAACTTCACTTCACGTACACGCTGTCTTTCTCTCTCTCTGTCCTTCTCTTCATTTGCTTCCACATCCTTCTTCACTTCTTCTACACGCTTCTGAATAGCCATCTTGTTCATTTCACTCTCTACATGTAACCAGTCTCTTCATCACTCACCCTTCAGTTCATCAATATTCATAACACCATCTCCACGCTGAATCGGATTTCCATCTTCATCAAATCGAATCGATTTTGAGGAAGTTTCATTTCCCTAAAATATGACTATTTCTGTCAAATCCAACATTCAAACGAAGACGACGTTTCTCGCGTTTCTATGGATCAGATCATTCTATTAGTCCTACTGGAAGTTGAGGCAACTCGTTCGCATCAATAGAAAGTGTGGTTCGACCTGTAGCAACCAGTAGTTCATCCTCACTCTCTGAAGAAGCAACAGACTGAGTATGCGTTGGAGTCTCGATCTCGTGACGAAGCTGTTGTAGTTCATAGGATTCAGACGACTTCTTCTTCTGTAATGGTGAGTGATATGTGAATTGATTAGTCAAGGCATGATCTCACACACCACTCATTCATTCATGCATCACTCATTCACACACTCATTCACACACTTACCTTATTCAATTTCACTTTCGGTACCACACCCAATCCCAAGCTCTCAGCAAAACTCTCTAATGGTAGTTCATTCACATCATGCCCAGCCAATGCCACACTCCGTACATATGAGCGGAATGCACCCACAGCCAACACATTCAGTTCTGTATCCTTTGCTACCTCTTGCATGACTCTTCGTGTAACGGATTCTGTTCGACTTGGATTTACGGAGATTCGTTTAACGGGAATCCGAGCTTCAACCATCATATTCAGAAATCTCTCTTCTTCTGATGGAAGGATAAAAGTGAGGGCGTTTCCTTTTGATCTGAAACGCCCAGCTCGTCCAACACGGTGAATATAACTTGCCGAATCTTCAGGAGCGTCAAATTGAATAACCCAGTCAATATTTGGAAAATCCAATCCACGAGCAGCTACATCAGTACTCAACATGCATGCCTGATCCTTCTGCAACTACAAATTAACCATCTCATTCAACAGAACATAGTCGTAGTACGTATATGTTCGCATTGTTTGCTTCTGCTTCCCATGAATATGCATGAGTGAAACTCCTGGTTTCATTCGACGAAATGTCTCAAACAAAAATCGGACTTCTTTTCGACTGTTCGCAAATACAAGCGATTTTGATTTTAAATGGGATTTTAGGAATGAGTATAATAGTTCGATTTTTTGGCCTAACTCACATACCACATATCGTTGCATCTACAATTAGATCTATCTCGTGATCCTACGATTGTCTTTGGAGTCACATAATCTTCATCGGGAGTTACATTGATGTACAGTGGTTCATGAAGAATATGACTGGATAACTATCCATCAACCAATCACTCTTCCATCTACTTTCTTGACATTTTCATCCACAGTAGCACTAAACATTAGACTCTGTCGTTCTGTGCCAAGAGAATCAACGATCTGATCCAACACCTTTCTGAAACCCATATCCAAACATCGATCCACCTCGTCAATAACCAAACACTTCACATTCGAACAGTCGAATCCGGGGGTTTGCTCAATATGTTGGAGTAATCGACCTGGTGTTGCCACTAATATATTCATTGAAATGATTCGTTTCTGCTCATCCTAAATTTGAAATGAGTTCCGTAAACTTACTTCGAAATCCTTTCCACCAATGACAAGACCCGCAGAGAAGGAATGATACTTTCCAATTGTGCAGAGGACATCAAAGATTTGAATAGCCAATTCACGAATCGGAGAAACAATCAAAACACCAACCCCATCATCTGTATCCCAACGATCCCGATAAAGACATTCCAAAGCAGGAATCAGAAAAGCAAGAGTCTTCCCTGAACCTGTTTTGGCACAACCAAGAGTATCATGTCTACAGCTAAGACAAACGACGAAATAACGACCCTTCCAAAGATTGCAGTATCGATGATTGCTGTATTTCAGTCATTTCAACAAATCCAGCTTCTTTGAGGCCTAGAAACGTAAAACAGACAATGCACCACAAACCGGTTTTTGTATATTGCGAAATCGGAAGCTCTTCAAACTTCTTCATCACTGTCTTTTCTTCTTCGGACGAAGAAGCAAGGTCGGCAAGTATCGCATTTAGCTTCTCAATCTCCTTGATTTCCTTATCAACCTTTGATTCCTTTCTTGCAAACCGTTTATTAGCTTTCTTCTTCATCGACTTCCCCTTCGGAGACAATCCCTTCTTTCCCTTCTGAAAGGACCCTGCAGTTTTCTTCTTTGTCAAGTCCATTATATATTGGAGATGTTTCGTCAAATCGAAAAGCTGCGATTGATGGTTCTATTGTTCCAACATGTCTTTGTTCGATTTAAATCAAACAACGTCTAGTGTAAACAAACAATCACTACTCTGCAGTCATACGACTTAGAAAGTAGGGTAAGAGTTCATCTGGTTAATACCGCAAATACCGGCTCCAGTAGCCTTGTAGGCAATCTTGATGTATCCCTCATCACCCCAGCTAGGACCCCAGGAGTTCTTGACAATCCAGTACTCATCAGTGTAACCGACAGCGAGCACTCCGTGGTTCAGAGAGGTTCCGCAAGCAGTGCTATCGACAACACCACCAGTGTACATCTGGAACACAGCAGAATCAGCCTCCACAGCAACAGACACGGGGGCCTTAGAAACGGCAGCCTTAAGAGCAGCTCCATCATAAGCAGCAACCTCCTCATATCCCTTAATCTGAATGGCAGCAGTGCACTTGTCATCCTTGCAGTCCTCATCCTTAGCATGGTAAGGATAGTCCTCCTCAGTGCACAGACCCTTCTTCATGACGTACTCGAAAGCGTTGGTCATCAAACCACCTCCGCATCCGTTGGACTTGGGATCGCAATCGACCAGCTGCTGCTCAGACAGAGAAATCAGCTTTCCGTTAGCAACGAAGTTTCCTCCCTCCAGAGAACCGGTGGCAGAGAAAGCCCAGCAAGAACCGCAAGAAGCCTGATCCTTCACGGGGGTCACAGCTCCCTTCTCTCTCCAGTCAACCTCCTCAA
>JABLTK010154425.1_pt1 | contig 11612 bp, 10 predicted proteins | sample 7160131 | NCBI WGS metagenome assembly JABLTK01 (sample SAMN14651221, study PRJNA627086) | human gut metagenome | isolation source: feces | host: Homo sapiens
ACTGATGGACCTATGGCACAATCTCGTGAACATATCTTACTTGCTCGTCAAGTTGGAGTACCTAAAATGGTTGTATTCATGAATAAGTGTGATATGGTTGATGATCCAGAACTACTTGATTTAGTAGAAATGGAAATTCGTGATTTATTAAACGAATATGGATTTGAAGGAGACGATACACCAGTAATTCGTGGTTCTGCTCTTAAAGCTCTTGAAGGAGATCCTAAATATGTAGCTAAGATTGAAGAATTAATGGATGCTGTTGATGAATGGATCCCAACTCCTGAAAGAGATACTGATAAACCATTCTTAATGAGTATCGAAGATGTATTTACTATCACAGGACGTGGAACTGTTGTTACAGGACGTGTTGAACGTGGTAGACTTAACCTTAATGACGAAGTTGAAATCGTAGGTATTAAGGATACTCAAAAAACTGTTGTTACAGGAATCGAAATGTTTAGAAAACAATTAGATTATGCTGAAGCTGGAGACAATGCTGGAGTATTATTACGTGGTATTGGACGTGAAGATGTTGAACGTGGTCAAGTTCTTGCTAAACCAGGAACTGTTACACCTCATCATAAGTTCAAAGCTGCTGTATATGTATTAAGCAAAGAAGAAGGTGGACGTCATACTCCATTCTTTAACAACTATCGTCCTCAATTCTATTTCAGAACTACAGATGTAACAGGTGTTATTACATTACCTGCTGGAGTTGAAATGGTTATGCCAGGTGATAACGTTGATATGGATGTTGAATTAATCCACTCAATCGCTCTTGAACAAGGTACTAAGTTCTCTATCCGTGAAGGAGGACGTACTGTTGGTGCCGGAACTGTTTCAGAGATCGTTGAATAATAAAAAAATAAAAACCGAATTATTTCGGTTTTTTATTTTGCATTTATATAAAAAATAAGATCAGAATATTAGATCTTATTTTTTAGAAAAGTTTTTATATAAATTGTATTTGAAATTATTTAGAATAACTTCATATTCTCCTATATATTCCGTAACCATAGAACTATATCCAAGTTTCATTTCGTTTAATCCTGCATATTTACTATTTTTCTCAAAATTACCAGAGATAGCATTTAGATTAAAATATTTAAGATTTTCATTTTTATAATCACAAAGCATTCTCCATTTTAATAAATAGTTAGCATTTAAACTCCTAAAGTTTTTATTAAATCCTTCAATAATCAAATATGCTGCATTATCATAAATTATATTTATTCCTCCTGCAACAATTAACCCATGTGGATTTTCTTTTAATATCTTAGTTGCAAATATTAAGTTGCTTTTATAAACATTTAGTAATTTGTCAGACAATACTTTTTTATTAAAAATGTCTCTTCTATCCTCATTTTGTTGTGCAAGACTTTGAAATTGAGAAGATAGTTTTTCATTTTTTGCTAATTCATCTTCATATAATTTTTTACTATTTAATACAAAAGTTTCGGTATTTAATTTTGCATAAAAAACATCAGCATTATTACCAAAGTTTTGAATTAACTCTTTATAAAAACTAAATGGTTTTGCATGTTTACTTTTGATAAAGTTATATAATTCAGTTATGTCTTTTTTATCATCTCTATATATTTCAACACCACAGTTTATGGCCTTGTTGATTTTATTTCTAGTTCTCTTATCAAAATTTTTATAAATTTCTCTAATATCTTTTGAAAGAACTACTAATGCTTCCCATCTAGGCTTTTCAGTTTCAAAATATAATGTTTCCCCTTTATATGTAAAACCAGCTTTTTCTAGATTGGTTCCAACCATACTAGCTTCATTGTTAATATTTACAATATTTCCCTTACCATCTCTGATTGACTTTGGTATAGCAGGATCTATTCTTAAACTTACAATACCTTCTTTACCTAAATCTTTTTTTAGAGCTTCTACTAGTTCATTAACTTTTAATGAATCGGTAAAATCAAATAAAATACCACGAGGAGCATAAGCAAGTTTTGTTTTCATTGCGGCATCTTGAATAAGTAATAGAGAGGCTCCTACCATATTATCACTATCATCAGTTATACCAATATATCTAACTTCATAGTTGAATTTTGCCATAACATTTCCATATCTAGAAGTTTGATAATAGTTTCTATATGTATGTTTATTCGCAAAGCTATCAAATTGACTAGGATCTATAGTTATAACCTTCATTACGAATCCTCCCTTACAATCTAAGACAATTATATCATAACAAAATGTTTGTTTCAATAAAATATAATTATAAAAACCTGCATTTTATAGTATAATGGTATTAGGTGATTTTATGTTTCAAAATAAAAAAATATTAATATTAGGTATGGCCAGAAGTGGATATGAAGCTGCTAAATATTTAAGTAAGTTGGATAATACAGTTGTACTTAACGATGGAAAAGAAGAAAAAAAGCAAAATGAGGCACAAGTTAATGAGTTAAAATCTTTAGGTGTAGAGTTAATTTTTGGATCACATCCTGATCAATTACTTGATTCTAGTTTTGATTATTTAATAAAAAATCCTGGTGTTCCAATTGATCATAAGTATGTTTTAAAGGCAAAAGAATTAGGAATTGAGGTTATAAATGAGGTTGAAATGGCATACAGAATGTTACCTCGGGATGTTACTTTAGTTGGTATCACGGGAACTAATGGTAAAACAACGACAACTACATTAACCTATAACATATTAAAAGAGGCATTTAAAGAAAGGGTTCATCTAGCTGGTAATATAGGATATCCTTTATGTAGTATTTTGGATAAATTAAAAAAAGACGACATAATAGTAATGGAGGTTTCTTGCCAACAAGGCGAAAATATAAAAGAATTTAAACCACATATAGGATTATTCACAAATATAGATCAAGCTCATATTGATTTTATGAAAACTTTTGAACATTATAAGGAAGTAAAAAAGAGAATGTTTTATAATCAAACAAGTGAAGATATAGCCATACTAAATATGGAAAATGAAGAAGTAATGAAAGAGTTAAAAAATATTAAATCAATAACTAAGTATTTTTCTAGTAAAAATGAAATAAATGGAGCTTATGTTAAAAATGGGATAATTTATTACTATGATGAAGAAGTAATGAAAGTTAGTGATATAAAAATACCTGGAGTTCATAATTTAGAGAATTGTTTGGGAGCAATGATGATTGCTAAAGAATTTAATGTTTCTAATGAAATAATTGACAAAGTCTTAAGTGAATTTACGGGGGTAGAGCATAGACTAGAATATGTTGATACAGTAAATGATGTAAGGTATTATAATGATACAGAGGCTACAAATATAAAATGTAGTCAGATTGCCTTATCATCTTTTAGTGAACCAACAACCATTATATTAGGTGGCTTAGAAAGAGGTCAAAACTTTGATGATTTAATTCCTTTTATGAATAATGTAAAAAATATAATTGCTATAGGACAGTGCAGAGAAAGGGTTAAAGAATTTGGAGATAAACTAAGTATTCCTACCTATGTATATGAGAAATTAGAAGATGGTTTCAAAAAAAGTGTTGAAGTAACTGAAAAAGGTGGTATAGTATTACTAAGCCCTGCTTCAGCATCATGGGATCAATATAAAGAATGTGAAATTAGAGGAGCAGAGTTTAAAAAATATGTAAAAGATATGAAAGAGAGAGAAAAAAATGGTTAATGATAAAAAACAAGAAGGCTATGATACATATTCTTAGTTATAAATGAGAAGGATGGTGTAGTGTCAGAGTATCAAAGACAACTATATGAGGCATAATTACTTGGCATTGATCGAGTAATGTATTGTTTTATCGAATCTAAAGATAAAAATAGTAATGGTAGATTAGGAAACATGCAGAAAAAGTTGAATGATACATGTGAAGTGTTAAAAATGCAATCATTTAATCCTGTGGTTTCATTATTAAGACCTTGTTATAATGAGGTTATAAAGACAAATGAAGAAGGATATGCAATATCTGCTATTTATGATTATGATATCTCATTTGAATCTTATAAAAAAGAGAGAGGTACGTTACAAAATAGAGAAAGAATAGGAAAAATCCTTAAAAAGTCTTAAGAGATAAATAAAAATACTAAATAATGAGAAAGAGGCGGAAATTTATGAAAATTAAAGAGGTTATAGGGAGAGAAATATTAGATTCAAGAGGAAATCCTACAGTAGAGGTTGATGTTATTTTAGAAAATGGAGTAATGGGAAGAGCTGCTGTTCCAAGTGGGGCATCAACTGGAGAAAGAGAAGCGCTAGAATTAAGAGATGGTGGAACTCGCTTTATGGGAAAAGGTGTTTTAAAGGCTGTAGAAAATGTTAATGGACCTTTAAGAGATTTAGTAATTGGAATGGACGCATCTAATCAAAAAGAGCTTGATTATGCTATGATTAGTTTAGATGGTACAAAAACTAAATCAAAATTTGGAGCTAATGCAATTTTAGGTATTAGTATGGCAGCAATGAAGGCAAGTGCTAAAAATGAAAATAAACCATTATATAAGTACGTATATGAAAAATTTGGAAATGGCAAGATGTCTCTACCAAGACCTATGATGAATATTATTAATGGTGGAGCTCATGCCGATAATAAACTTGATTTTCAAGAATATATGATTATTCCAATGGCTGATACAGTTCATGAAAGAGTAAGAATTGGTGCTGAAGTATTTCATAACTTAAAAAGCGTTTTAAAATCAAAAGGATTAGTTACTAGTGTTGGAGATGAAGGTGGTTTTGCCCCTGATTTAGAATCAAATAGTGAAGGTTTTGAATTAATTATGGAAGCAATTAAAAAAGCTGGATATGAACCTGGGAAAGACGTTTGTATGGCAATAGATGTTGCAGCATCAGAGTTTTATAAAGATGGTAAATATGAATTAGTAGGAGAAGGTAGGACTCTTACTACTGAAGAATTAATTGAATATTATGAGGACTTAGTTAATAAATATCCAATTATATCAATTGAGGACCCAGTAGATGAAAATGATTGGGATGGTTTCAATTTAGTTACTAAGAGAATTGGTGACAAGGTCCAATTAGTTGGTGATGATTTGTTTGTTACTAATAAGGAATGCCTACAAATGGGGATTGACCATGAAGCAGGTAATGCTATTTTATTAAAGGTTAATCAAATAGGTACTATAACTGAAACATTAGAAACAATTGAACTTGCTAGAAGCCATGACTATAAAACTGTTATATCTCATAGAAGCGGTGAGACAGAAGATACTACTATTGCCGATTTAGCAGTAGGACTTGATCTTGGTCAAATTAAAACTGGTTCTATGTCAAGGACTGATAGAATTTGCAAATATAATCAATTAATGAGAATTGAAGAAGAATTATCAAAGTAGGTTATATTAATTAAAGATACAGATAAATATTTTGTATCTTTTTTTGTTATAAATCATATTGCTATTTGTTTACAAAAGGTTTAATTTATGGTACTATATATCTAGTTTTAGGAGGTGTTTTATGAAAACAGCTTTATTAATTATATCAATTTTATTAATAGTAATAGTACTTTTACAAAGTAGTAAAGCAGAAGGTGCTGCACAAATATTTAGTGGTAGTAGTTCTGATTTATTTACTAAAAGAAAAGAAAGAGGTTCAGAGCTTGTTGTTAGTAGACTAACTTTATTATTAGGACTTTCATTCTTTATAATTTGTTTGGTTTCTACATTTATTAATTAAAAGACTATTAATTTAGTCTTTTTTATTTTATAATATATTTATAAGAGGATATGAAGGTGAAAATATGAGAGAAGACATTTTAGAAGTATTAGGTAAAAGTGATGGTGCTTTATCAATTTATGATATACAAGACAAGCTAAGTTTAAATACAGTTGATCAGGTAAAAGAGTTAAGTGAAGAATTAAGAAAACTAGAGGAAGACGTTTTAATTTATCACTCTAATAAAAATAAATATATGCTACTAGAAAAGAGTCAATTAAGAAAAGGTTTAATGAGAGTTAATAAAAAGGGCTTTGGCTTTGTAGAAGTAGAAAACATGGATGATGATATTTTTGTTAGTTCTGATAATATGAATGGTGCCATTCATGATGATATAGTTTTAGTAGAGATAACTAGTAAAATGCATCTTGATAGATTAGAAGGTAGAATATTAAAAGTACTTAAAAGACAAGTTACTAGATATATTGGAGAAATTAATTTTGTTAAAAATAAAGGTATTATAAAACTAGATGATCAAAAAGTAAAAATAGAAATTGAAGTAAAAAAAGAAGATTCTATGAATGCAGTGGATGGTCATAAGGTTGTAGTAGAATTAGGAAAGAGAATTAATAATCATAAATATTATGGTAAGGTAGTTGAGATTATAGGACATAAAAATGACCCAGGAGTTGATATATTATCAATAGTGTATAAATATAGTATTAATACTGAATTTCCTGATGATGTAAAAGAAGAAGTAGCAAAAATGCCAATGGAAGTTAGTGAAGAAGAACTAGAAGGAAGAATAGATTTAAGAGATGAAGAAATCTTTACTATTGATGGTGATGATACTAAAGATATAGATGATGCTATATCTATTAAACTATTACCAAATGGACATTATAAATTAGGAGTTCACATTGCTGATGTTTCTTATTATGTAAAAGAAGGTAGTCCTCTAGACGATGAGGCAATGGAAAGAGGTACAAGTGTTTATTTAGTTGATAGAGTTATTCCGATGTTACCACATGAATTATCTAATGGAATTTGCTCATTAAATCCTAATGTAGATAGACTTGCTATATCATGTGTTATGGAATTTGATAGTAATGGTAAACAATTAGATTATAGTATTTTCCCTAGTGTAATTAAATCACGTATTCAAATGACATATAAAAAAGTAAATAGTATTTTAGAGAAAAACGAAATACCTGAAGGATATGAACCATTTGTTAAAAGCTTAAGAATAATGCATGATTTAGCAAAAATACTTCGAAAGGCAAAAGAAGCAAGAGGATATATTGATTTTGAGGTGGATGAAGCAAAAATATTAGTAGATGAAAACTGTGTTCCAACTGAAATAGTTAAAAGAGATAGAGGAACAGGAGAATTACTAATAGAAGATTTTATGATTGCTGCTAATGAATGTGTAGCAACACATATTTATTTCATGAATTTACCATTCATTTATAGAGTACATGAAAGTCCAAAGGAAGAAAAAATTAGAAGTTATTTATCATTTATTGGGACTTTAGGTTATCAAATACCTGGAGATGTAAAAGATTTTAAACCAAAAACTATGCAAAAGTTAATCAAGTTTTTGGAAGATAAACCAGAGTTTAAGATATTATCTAGCCTATTACTTAGAAGTATGCAAAAAGCAGTTTATAAACCAGAAAACTTGGGACATTATGGTTTAGCTAGTAAGTGTTATACACATTTTACATCACCAATAAGAAGATATCCTGATACAACTGTTCATAGACTACTAAGAACATATTTATTTAATAAAAACTTAAGTCAAAATACATTAAGACATTGGGAAGATAAATTAGTTTATGTTGCAGAACATTCATCTTCTAGAGAAAGAGCATCAGTTGATTGTGAACGTGAAGTAGAAGATATGAAAATGGCAGAATATATGGAAAAACATATAGGTGAAGAATATGAAGGAATGATTTCATCTGTTACAAACTTTGGAATGTTTGTGGAATTGGATAATTTAATAGAAGGTTTGGTTCCAATTAGAGATATGAAAGACTTTTTCCATTATGATGAAGAAAGAATGACTCTAACTGGTGAGCGAAGTCATGTAAAATATACAATTGGTGAAAGAGTTATAGTTAAAGTTGTAAGAGCTAGTAAGGAAGATAAAACAATAGACTTTGAAGTAGTTAAGAAGGTATAGTATGAAAAGAAGAAGTGTTAAAGTAATAGTGTTAATCTTAACAGTAGTATTAATTATTACTATAGGTTTAATATGGATTTTAATTATTAATAATACTTCTTCTAAAAATAAAGCGAAGGATACTAATAAAAAGAAAGTAATAAAAAGGGAAAAGAAAAAAGAGTATAAAGCATCCTTAATTATGGTTGGGGACGCCTTAATACATAGTAATATTTATTTAGATGCTAAAAATGAAGATGGTAGTTATGATTTTAAACCTATGCTTGAATATACAAAACCTATTATAGAGCAATATGATTTAAAGTATTATAATCAAGAAACTATTTTGGGAGGTAAGGACCTAGGTCTATCTAGTTATCCGAGATTTAATTCTCCTACAGAAGTAGGAGATGCCTTTATCGATTCAGGATTTAATTTAGTTTCGCTTGCTACTAATCACACAATGGATAAAGGTGAAGAGGGAGTGTTAAGATCATTAAATTACTGGAATAGTAAGGAAAATATTGTTAAAGCAGGACAATATAGTTCATTTGATGATAGAGGCCAAGAAAGAATATATGATATTAATGGTATAAAATATGCATTCTTTTCTTATACAACTTGGACAAATGGTTTAGAAACACCAACGGGAAAAGAGTATTTAAATAATGTATATTCAAACGAAAAAGCACAAGAAGATATAGAAAAAGTTAAAGGAAAGGTTGATGTTATTTTAGTAGCGATGCACTGGGGAACTGAATATAGTTTAGGAGTCGATGAAAAACAGACTGAAATAGCTAATTATTTATCATCTTTGGGAGTAGATATAATAATAGGTTCTCATCCACATGTAGTAGAACCTGTTGAACGTATCGGAAAAACACTTGTTATATACTCATTAGGAAATTATATTTCGGATCAAATAGGCATCGAAAGATTAACTGGATTGATGCTTGGGGTTGATATAACAAAGATAGAAGAAAATGATACAGCAGAAATATCTGTTAATAATATCAGGGCAGATTTAGTTTATACATATTCAAAATATGGAAGAGGTTTTAAACTATATCCATATAGTAAATTAAATAATATAATACTACCAAACTATAAAGAATATTATGAAAAGTACAAGAGTGTAGCAACGGAAAGATTAAATGATATAGAATTTAAACCACTAGAGGGGGAATAACAATGGAGATATATAATAGGAAGGCAAGACATGACTATTTTATAGAAGATACATATGAAGCAGGAATAGAACTAACTGGTACAGAGATAAAATCTATAAGGGCAGGTAATTGTAATATTAAGGATAGTTATGCAATTATTAGGAATAAAGAAGTTTTTTTAATTAATATGTTTGTATCACCATATAAAGAGGGAAATATATTTAATCATCAGGAAACTAGAACAAGGAAATTATTACTTCATAAAAAAGAAATAAATAAACTGGAAGAAAAAATAGAGCAACAAGGTTTAACTTTAATTCCAATCAAATTATATTTTAAAAATAATAAGTTAAAGGTAGAACTAGCAGTTTGTCGTGGTAAAAATAACTATGATAAAAGAGAGACTATAAAAGAAAGAGATATTAAAAGATCAATAGAAAAACAAATAAAAAATAGGTATTAAAGCAATAATAATGTATTTATAATACAATATTTATCATATAAAGTTGATAAAAAATTATTTGCTATTTAAAAATATAAGAAAGTATGATATAATGTGTACCACATGGGGCTGATTAGGTTTCGACGGGAGTATTAGAGCATAGATGGCAAGTCGTAAGCTTACGTTACAAGCAAAATTAAATATAACTGGAAACAGTAATAATCAATTAGCTTTCGCTTAATAATAGAAAGCATCTTGTTACTTTTTATCTACGTAAAGTAGGCAGGATTCAATTTTAGTAGATTATATTTTAGTAATGTCTATAGCTAAAATGAATTATATAGAATAGTCTCTTATCTTGGTCGTTAACTACTTGGATATTAGATGAACTTAATTAGTTAACTAAACTTGTAGAGGTTTATGTAGCTATACTTTCGGACAGGAGTTCGATTCTCCTCAGCTCCACCAGATTGATAGGAAACTCGGACAATCCCTGAGTTTAAGTAATAGATTACTAACTAGAAATAGTTAGTTTTTTTCTGTTTAAAACGAAAGGATGAGTGATGATTATGTTTGAGATAGAAACTAAAGATTTGAAAATAAGTGATGAACTTAATAGAAAGATAGATATGATATGTCGGTTTGCTTGTGTTAAATATGAATTTATAACAGGTAATATTAAATCAATTAAAAACACCAATATTGCCTATGTAAAGCCTCACGTTTTAAAAGTTAAAGGAAATGATTACTTAATACTAGAAGAATGTGAAGAAGTCTTTATAAATGGCTATAATGAGAAAATAAAACTAAAAGATTTGGAAAACTCATAAAAAAGATGATGATTTTGAATTATAAATATATATTTAATTGGAAATAAATGGCATAATTTAATTGTTGAAGAGATTTTAATATTTCTTTGACAATTAATTTTTAAGGAGGTGATGTCGTGTTAAAAGCGGCTTTACCTTTAGTGGTACACCATTGATATAAAATAATATATCGAAATCCCTTATTATTTATTTCTAATGCATTATAACGATTAATGTTATAGAATAATACTAGTATGGATATAGATGTAATGGAGTATTATTTGTGTTAAACCTATTTTGCCACTTTAAACTTTTTGTAAGTAGAAAGTTATAGGTGTAGGTCTGTCAAACCTATGTAGGCGTAAACATATTTTTATATTTAGTGCACGATTTATAAAAATATGCATACTTACGAAAAAAGTCAACTAGACAAGTTGACTTTTTTTGTTTTGAAACAATAGTAATTTTTTTTGAGATTTTTTTTCATTGCTTAATCCAATAAGTATGTTTTCAATGTATTCATATGTAATTTCATGATTATTATAGAATTTATTTTCAATCATTTCTATAAATGATTTTACATAATAACTATCTTTTACAATACGAATAATTTGTTCTTTTAATTCAAAAAAACATATTTTAGTATCTTTTTGTAAATTCACATGTAGACCCACACAATATTCTTCATCAGGATAACATCCATCACTATCAACTAGTGTACTATATGTGATTTCTGAATCACCTTTTCTAATTATTAAATTACTATAACCGTCTAAAGTAATCCATTGATTTGATGCTGATCTATTAGTTTCTGTTGTTTGTGTTGCACTTAAATTATCATCATAATGATTAATTATATAACATATTGAATTATAAATTAATCTTCTGTCAATTAAGCAAGATTGTTCAAATTCTTTTTTCTTTATTCTTTGAATATTTTTTTCAATGCTCAATTGTATTTCTTTTTTTCTTTCTAATTGTAATTGTAAAGATATATTAATAAAATTATTTAAAATTTGAACTATTTGTTCATTTGTAATTTCATATAAATTTTTCGCATTTCTTTCTTCATAAAGATAATCAACGAACTTTTGAATATATTCAATAGAAATATTAGAACTATATGATGAGGGATAAAGAATACATTTTTTTTCTTCTTCAATATTAAATAAATTTGGATTATTAATAGTGCTTAAAGATAAACTAGAGTATACATTTCTAAATTCGTTGTTATAACTTTTTTTAGGACTAATATGATATTTATTATTATAAAAATAATTTTTTTCGCAACAATATTCTACACCTTCAAATTGCTTCATTAATTTTTCTAAAATAAATTAATTATGGTTACATTGTTTTAACATTTATAATG
>JABLTK010055359.1_pt1 | contig 11609 bp, 11 predicted proteins | sample 7160131 | NCBI WGS metagenome assembly JABLTK01 (sample SAMN14651221, study PRJNA627086) | human gut metagenome | isolation source: feces | host: Homo sapiens
CGCCGCGCAGAATCCGCCCCGCGTCAACGCCTCCGCCCCAAACGCCTCTCACACGTCCGAAAACCCCGAACCCTCTTCCGCTCCCGATATTCCCGATGATTTCTCGGATATCTATGATCGTTTTCAGACAGTCTGACCAGTAAATGGCGCTTGCCCTGCGTGGGTTTGCGCTTTGCCCGTCTGCGTTTTGCCATGCTGCACCTTCCTTTATTTTCCTTCTGTATATTAGACGGCGTTCTGCGCCAAAATGCGTGTTCGCCGTAAAAATTTTACGTGCACGGGGGGAATATCTGACATTTCAGGTGGAATGCGCGTCTTTATAGTAGAACGAATTGGAGGTGTGAAATATGAAAAAGCGAATTGTGGTCTGGCTTGTAATCATGTTGATTTGCCTTGCGCTGTGTGCAAACGCCGAAGAAAGCGTGGGGCAGATACTCGTGCGCGGGCGAACGGCGGTCATCCGCGTCGATCGCAGCCGAATCCAGAACTATGTGGATGCGGACGGTCAGTTTTCGATGGAGAATCCACAGACCGAGCGCATCGCGGTAAACGATGCGTGGCTTCGGGTGAATCTGGAGGACGCGGAATACAATGCCTTTATGGAGGATTACAATGCGGACGGCCATGCCTTCTATGCGAAGGTGCGCGACGTCATCTGTCCCGCGGGCGGCGCGGATCGCCTGATCATGAACGCGCGCGAAACCAGCGATGGCTGGTATATCGTTTTCCGCCAGAAATCGGGGGACGGCGCATATGAAATCAGCTTCGATGCGGAAAAAATCGTCGCGCAGAGCGGCGCGGAGAATGAATTTATGGCGTACCAATATCGGGAACGCACGCTGCCGGACGATCTGATTTCAATTGCACCTTACGATGGCGGGGCGGGGGAGCAGGTACAGCGGGGCGATATCGCCTTCGAAATCTTTGCGGGGCTGGATACCCATATCGCCGTGATTACCAGGGCAGCTACGGAAAAAAGCTTTGTGGAAAGCGCGGTTTTGAAGATCGGCAATATCGCTTCGGTGAACGTAACGGGCTATCTCGACGGCGATCGCGCGGTGTACTGCTGCGTCCTGCTCGATTCCGAATGGAAAGCGCTCGTCGATGGCACAAACGCCTATCTGATTCCGGTGATGCTGTAGCATAGAATGGATTGGAGAGATGCATATGAAAATACAGATTTCCATTTGGCTTGCGATCGCGCTGATCTGCCTTGGAATGTGCGCAAACGCCGAGAAATCGGGCATCGATGTGCTGGTTCGGGGTCAAACCGCGATCATACGCATTGATAATGAATGGCTTCAGGCTTATGCAAATCAGGATGTTGGCTACAGTTCGGACAGCTATATTTCCCATGAGGAGGAAGCAATTTCTGAGTCGGAAATGCAGTATTATTTGGAGGGCGCAGAATATTATTATAATCAGGATGGCATATACGAAGCGTTCATGGCAGATTATGCCGAGGACAATTATGCATCGTTTGCGACGATCTATGATGTTTGCATAAAAGTTGACCAGTCTACGATGCTCATGTACATATCGAGTACCAAGAACGATAGCTGGTATCTGATTTTTCGTCAATTACAGCAGCCTGATTCCGCAGCGTCTGTGCATTACGGAATTGATTTTCGGAATGTCTGCAATTACAGCGCGGATAGAATCATTGCGCGCGATGGCGTAATCGTAAGATATGCGGATGTTCGATACATTCCGGATTCGCTGATGTCCATACATGCCTATGACGGCGGAGCGGGGAAGCGAATACAGCGGGGCGATATCTGCTTTGAAGTTTTTCAGGGATTGGATATCAACATCGTTGTAATTACCAAACCGGCCACGGAAGAAGACTTCATGAAGTATGCGGATTTGATGGTTGGGGACAACCGTTATGTATGTGGAACGGGCTACATGGATGGAGACAGTGCGGTTTATTGCATCATAATGGATGATTTCGGATTACAATCGTTGCTTGACCATACGGAAGTGAATTTGATCATGGCCGAAACGGCGTCGTTGATGGAATATTGATTTGAACTGGAAGTAATGCGGGCAGCTGCGATTGCAGCTGCCTGCGGCATGTTCATATAAAAAATCAATGGATCAGCTGGAATAGCGTGCCATCCCGCAGAAGCTGTACTTCCTGTTCATTCAATATACAGCAATAGATGGCGTCTGCGCCATCGACATAGCCCGAAAGCGAATCCCGCTGGGTATCGCCGATTTGAAGATTTACATTCCGAAGCGATCTGTCCGCGCCCTGCGCATCGCGAAGCACAGCGATGTATACGGGCATATGCAAATAATCCAGCAGATCGTATACTTCCATGGTGAGCTTGCCCCATTGCATTTGAAAATCGGCCTGAAGATCATTCAGAAGCGTCGGTTCCAGATATAAATAACCGCTGCGGCAGCCCGTGACCTCTATATCAAGCACTCCATCTTCCATGTGCAGCGCGTTTTGGTGCGAAGTGAAACAGGTAGACAGAGCCGTGCCTTCGGATTCGGCGGGGCGGACGACGGCGATCCATTGGGAGCCAACCAACCGAAGATTCATGTTCAGATCGAATTCTGAGCTGGTTTCACCATGTTTCCCGATGGAATACAGCGTATAGGCGGTCGCATCAAATCCGCTGCTTTGCGCGTATTCCTGCTTGCATCGCTGGTATTCCGTATCGATCAGCATGCTTTGTAAAAGCTGCGCCGCCTGCGCGATGGTATAGATCCTCCGCTTCGTGGTCGAGTGAAGCGAATCATAATTTGATGCATGCAGTATGGAATCATCGATGCTGATGATAAAGGTATCGCCGCGCCGCAGGGCGATGATATTCTCATCGTTATTCAACCAGGTCTGACGAAAGCTGGCATCGGGAAATTCATCCGAATGGATGGGGCATCCCCATGCGTCCGCAAGCGCGCATTGGAAATGCAGCGCCAACAGTGCGATCAGAATCATAGACAAAATTCTCTTTTTCATGAACGTTTCCCTCCTTATTATCTACGAAACTCCTTTTAGCTTCTTCTATCTATAATGACGGCGATTGCCGATAAAACTTGTATCGATTATAAAAATTAACAATTCGCGGATAAAATTCGCCCTCAAATACATTGTTTGAGGGAGCGGGCAGGGGCTTAATTCAATGATGCTCTAGCATTAATATATTGTGGGAAAATAAGGTGGGCAGCTGCGATTGCAGCTACCCGTGGCATGTTTGTTAAGTCGTTTTACATCATGCTGATTCTGTAATGTGTAAACCTGTTATGTGGATCAGTACACTTTGATGCCCATATCCTGCCAGTAGCTGGCGGCAAGTTGGTCAGCAAGCCTGTAGGCGTAATAGTTCCTCGCAGGATAACTTTCGCCGGAAGCATGAGCTGCATCATAGATGGACTGAAGCTGCGGTTTTCCGAGGGAGTTTGTCCACTGTGCAACCGCCTTGAAACAGTTTACGCTTTGCATGCGGTAATCTTTGTAGGGAGCCCTCGTTACATTGTAGCGAACCAGCTTTCCGGTGAAATCACTTTCATGCTTGGGATTGTTTCCATCCAGATAACCACCGAGTGCCAGCAGCAAGTTTCGAATATCATCATCATTCGCTGTAAAAGACCAATGATAACGGCGAACTCTGCGGCTTCCGTAAACAGAAGTTTCCCTGCCTTCTTCAAAGAAGGCTACTTCACTTTGTTTCATGTGACCGTAGGAAAGAATTGGATACGAATAGGTGAGATAGTTGGTCGGCGTCCCGATGTTTTGAATCTTGCAGAGCTGAAGATCATAATGACCGCAGCATTCCTCGTCGGTGTAAGTGCCCAGTCGTTTAAAATTCCCGCTGCTATCCACAGGCACATGGATACGAACGATACAGGTAGATGTTGACATGCGTTTTTCCTCCTTAATATATTTTGAAATTATGGTTTGGATCAGGTGATCCGTGCTGCATGTCCGGAAGCGCATCCATGCCGGCAGTGGATGGCTTTCGAACGGGGGAACGGTCGATCGGTTTTCCATAGCGGCGGCGCTTCGCGGCGCCTTGCGAAGCATCGCCGAATGGAAAGCCTTTGTCCCGTTCACCTTAAGGCATTTGATCGGGCGTTTGTCAGGGTGTTTTTCAATTTTCTTTGAAAAAACTGCGGATGAGGGTAAGTGCCCGCTGCACGGATTCATAAACGGTCTGTTTTGTGCAGCCCATTGCATCGGCAATTTCCTGATAGGTTTTTCCTTCAGCGTAGTATTGAAGAAAGGCGGTGCGCTGGCGATCGGTCGGCGGTGCCGACACCCAGCTGCTGGTCGAACCGGCAAAGCCGGTTTCGACTGCTATACGTAGATTATGGGCGCAATCAAAACACGTTTTTGCAGCCATTGATTTAAGCTGCAAAAACTATGTAAATACAGCGATCTAGGGGCTTCTCTCCCTCAGTCGGTAGTCTGCCTGAAAGCAGACTACCGACAGCTCCCCCATCAGGAGGAGCCAAGGAAGCCCCCCGTAACCCATGCCTTCCTCTGACGAGGAAGGTGTCAAAACCGCAGGTTTTGACGGAAGGAGAGATAACGTACCTATCGATTTGTGCGGACTTGAGGGTTCTGCGGCATGGGCTTCTCTCCCTCAGTCGGAAGTCTGCCTGAAAGCAGACTTCCGACAGCTCCCCCATCGGGTGGAGCCAGGGAACGGGCATGGTTTTTGTATTTTTTGCCAGAGAAAGCCGAGAAACGCAAGAAGCGATGCAATGTTTGTCAGGGTGATTTTTTCAGAAACAGGCAAAAAAATACCGGATTCCGAAGAATCCGGCGATTGACGGGCGTTTTATGCGCCGCTCCAGACGAACCAGATGAACAGATAGCCTGCGATTACGGCGGTCAGCGTGAACGGCACGCCGATGCGCATGAAATCACGCGTTTTGACATCGCAGCCCTCGCGGCGCAGGATGCCGATGGTGGCGATATTTGCGGATGCGCCGATGGGGGTCAGATTGCCGCCGAGCGTCGCGCCGGACAGCAGGCCGAAGTACAGCACATAGGGGCTGCACCCCAGGATGGCTGAAATGCCGGTAACGACGGGCAGCATGGTGGTCACGTAGGGGATATTATCGATGAACGCCGAAAACAGCACGGAGCCCCACGTGATCAGCGTATACATCAGGAACAGATTTTTGCCGCCGAGCTTTACGAACAGCGAACTGATTTCATCGATGACCCCGGCTTCGGTGATGCCCGCGATCACGATGAACAGTCCCGCCAGCAGAAGCAGGGTTTGATAATCGATCTCCTTCAGCGCCTTGACGCACGCCGTGGGCTTGCCATCGCGAATCCAAGTGCGCGCGAAGCCGATTGCAAACAGGCCGATACAGATATAGCCGTTGATCATTTCGGGCATGTTCGGCAAAAACGATGCGATGATCAGCAGCAGTACGTTTGCCAGCAGCAGCGCGCTGGGGAAATAATCGGTCACGGATTCCACCGCGACCCGTTCGATCGGTTCGCGCTGCTTGCGGAACAGCAGCATGATTACCGGCACGGTAAACAGCGCGCCCAGCTCCACCGCCCAGAAGATGCCGAATCGCCCCTTCATGAAAAAGAAATCGGTAAACGTCATACCGGCATAGCCGCCGAGCAATATCGAAGTGGTATCGCCGACCAGCGTGGCCGCGCCCTGCAGATTGGAGGATACGGAAATGCATACCAGCATGGCGACCGGCGATATTTTCAGCTTGCGCGCGATCGCCAGCCCGACCGGCGCGATCATCAGAACCGTGGCGACGTTATCGATAAACGCGGATACCACGCCCGCGAACAGCGACAGGATCACCACCGCCCACATTACGTTCGGCGCTTTGTTCAGCAGCAGGCCGCCCATGCGGTTGGGCATGCCCGAATCGATGAACAGCGATACCGTGCCCATCGTGCCCGCCAGCATCATCAGTACGTTCCAATTGACCGCGGACGGAATTTTAGCGGCAGGCAGGATGCCCAGAATCAAAAAGAGCGCCGCGCTGCACAGCGCCACCAGATGCCGCCATTTCGGCAGGGCGATCATCAGCACATAGGTTACGATGAAGATTATCAGTGCCAGTACCATTTCCAAAGCTGATCCTTTCCGATAGATTGGACGGGGAAGCGTATGTTCCCCGTCCGGAATTTATGCGTTATACCCCGCGCTGCATTTCATCGATGGATTCCAGAATGGCGTCCGCCATGTAATCCAGCTGTTCCTTCGTCAGGCCGTAGCACGGGAAGTGGGTGAAGCGGTTGTTGAATACCTCCTCGCACACCGGGCAGGTTTCGGCGATCGCATCGGCGTTGTAGCCGTAGGGCTCCAGCACGCGGAAGCGATATAGCGGGCCGAAGTGCGGGATGGTGGTAACGCCCTTTTCGGTAACCTTCTTTTTGAAGGTCTGTACGTTTCCGCCCGCCTTTTCGGGATCGATCAGCAGCCGGTAGAGGTGGAAGGTGGGCTTTACATCGCGCGCGGAGCCATCGTCCTGCGGGATCAGCGCATCGCATCCGCTCAGGTGGCTGGTCAGATACATGGAAGCCTGACGGCGTGCTTCGATGATTTCATCCACGCGGCCGACCTGCAGCTCCAGACCCAGACCCTGAATTTCGGTGGTGGAATGGTTGCCCGCCACGAAGGGGCCGTATTTGCCCTGCAGCGGCGAAATATCGTACAGCCAGTTCTTGATCGCGCGGCTGAAATCGCAGCCGAGGAAGCGCGCGGCCTTCATATCGCCATCGCGGAATTCGGGGATGTTGCAGGTCAGAATGCCGCCCTCGCCGAAGGAGGTGATGTTCTTGACCTCGTGGAAGCTGAAGGAGGCGAAATCGGAGAACGAACCGATTTTACGCCCCTTGTATTCCGCGCCGAATGCGTGCGCCGCATCCTCCAGCACGATGATATCGTGCTTGCGCGCCAGTTCGTTGATCGGATCCATATCGCAGGGATAGCCGCCGATGTGCACCGGAATGATCATCTTGGTCTTATCGGTGATCTTGCGGGCGACGTCCGCGGGATCCATGTTCAGCGTGATGGGATCCACATCCGCGAATACCAGCTTGCAGCCGCAGGCGAGCGGATACGCCATCGTCGCGATAAAGGTGATGGCGGGCACGATTACTTCGTCGCCGGCCTTGAGATTCGCATATTTGCCCGCGATTTCAAAGCCCGCGGTGCAGTTGGTCAGGAACATGCTGCCCTTCACGCCCAGATAGCGATCCACGGCCGCCTCGGCGCGCGCCACGCGGCGATCCAGCGAAAGCTTTGCCGGCGGTGCGGAAACCTTGTCCAGCGCGTATACGTCCGCCTTGATGCGCGCAAAGGCTTCATCGTATTCCTTGCCTTCGCCCTGCATCATGAAGCGAATGACCTCAAGCAGATCCTCGGCGTTGTAATTTTCGCCGACGGCAGCCCACGGCACCTTCGTTTCACCGGTATTGTATCTGAAATCCGAATCCTTTTTTGCCATATCCTTTTCCTCCTTGATGTTTGTACATTACAGCTTGAAAACGCGCACGGCGTTATCGTGATACAGTTTGCGCAGCACATCCTGATCCAGCCCCAGACCGCATACGCGCCATTGCCCCAGAAAATCGGGGAACGGGTGTTCAAAATATTCGTCCCGGGTCTGGAAGAAGCGGTAGTGCGTGTGATAGAACGAACGGGTGCGCGCTTCATCGAAATGCCCTTCGAAATCCGTGCCGAACAGTACGCGATCCTGGAATCGATTGATGAATGCGCGGGCGGAATACGGCTGGCGACCCAGCTGATCCACCCTCGCCGCCACGTCTACCAGCATGTTGGGATAGGCGTCCATCCATTGGGCGACCTTTTGCAGATTTTCGGCGTAGGAACCGACGTGCGCCACGATGAACGTGGTGTTCGGGTGATCGCGGATTACGTTTTCCTGCATCTGCATATGCTCCGCGAAGGAAAACATGCCGGGGCGATAGAAGCTCCATTCCGGATGCCTGGAAAGGCACGCGTAATGTTCGTTCTGATCGTCGATCGGTTCAAAGAAGCAGGGCGGATCCGCCACATGAATGATGATCGGAATGCCAACTTCGCCGCACGCCTGCCAGATCGGTTCATAGTGCGGATCATCCAGCCGCAGATTTTTGCCGAAGAACTGTTCGCCCATCAGCGTCATATTCTTCCACAGCTTCAGCGCGACCATGCCGCGCGCCTTGTAATCGCGCAGCGTGCGCCACACCAGATTTTCAAAATCCGCATCCAGCGCGCGGGAGATATCCACCGATCCAACCGAGATCAGCATGCCCTTCGATGCTTCCAGCTTGCGCTCCATCCGCGCAAGACCCTCGCCCCACAGAAGTTCCAGCGAAAACATGCGCTCGATGCCCATATCGCGCAGCAGCGCGCACAGATTTTCCGTATCGTATTTTTCGGCGTAATTCTCGCCCAGCAGCAGCGGCCCCAGATGTGCGTGCATATCGATCACCGGAAAGGGCGGCATGCACTGATCGTGCTGCGCCGTTACCAGGCCGCTTTTTGGATGGTATTCATCCAGGTATAAACGCTTCATATTTTCGCCCCGCGATTACAGATCGATGATGCGCTTTTCGTTGTTGGAAATGTACGCGGCTTCGATCACGCGCTGCACATCCACCGCGTCCTGCGCGGGCACGGTAAGCGGCTTGCCGTTCAGCACCGATTCGCCGAAGGATACGATTTCGCGCGTGTACATGTTGCCGAATTCCACCTCCAGATTCGTGCTTTCGTTTTCCTTCGCGTCCTGCTGCGCATCATAGCCCTTCATTTCGTTTAAGAACATCGCGTCTACGCTGCCGCCGTCCACCTGTCCGATTACCGTATCGCCCAGCAGCCGTCCCTGCGTGCCGAAGAATTCCAGACGCCATTTCGCCGCTTCATCGGGGATATTGAAATTGCTCTGCACCGTGCAGATCGCGCCGTTTTCCATGCGCAGCAGCACGGCGGAGGCGTCCTCCACTTCGTATTTGAAGGTCTGCGTATCGTGCAGCGCCGCCACCTGGCGCACGCGGCTGCCCAGAATGTACTGGATCAGATCGATGCAATGCACGCCCATATCCATCAGCGCGCCGCCGCCCGAATGCTTTTTCTGCTGCCGCCATGCGTTCGGCATATCCGGATACCAGCAGGTGAACATCGCATCCGCGGATACCACCTGACCGATTTTGCCCTCCGCGATGGCGCGCTTCATCGCCTGTACATACGCGCCGTAGCGCATCATGAAGCCCGCTGCGATCAAAACGCCCTTGCCGGTGCAGTAATCCACAACGTCCTGCGCCTCGTCCGCCGTCAGCGAAAGCGGCTTTTCCAGCAGAATGTGCTTGCCCATGTCCGCCGCCAGCTTCGCCTGCCGCGCGTGCAGCACCACCGGCGATGCGATATATACCGCGTCGATCTCCGGATCGCGCAGAAGCTCTTCATCCGATATGTACGCGCGCTTTGCGTCGTATTTCGCGCGCAGCTTCTCCGCCAGATCCATATTGATTTCCATTACGGCGATCAGCTCGGCGTTTTCTGCCAGCATCATGCCCGGCAGCGTGCGGCGATCCGCGATTCCGCCTGCGCCCAGCACGCCCCAACGTACCTTTTTCATGTGTTTATCCTCCTTAATCGGCTTTGCTTAGCCGAAAATCATCCTGCCAAAATCCTGCGGGCGATGGAACGCCGGCGTTTCGCTGGTCGGGCGGTTCCACGCCAGATAATGCCGCTGCACGGTTTTGTCCCCGCATTTGAAGCAGTTCGCGCGGATGGCGATGCCGGTTTCCGCTTTGAATTCGGGGAACAGGCGGCGAATGAACGCAAAGGGAACATCGTATGCGATTTCCCAGCCGTCATCCGTGCGGTTGATGCGCGGCACGATCGGGCGATCCTCCGGCAGCAGGCGAATCAGCTCCATCACATTTCTGCCCGTACCCAGATACATGCAGCCGTTCGGATTGAATTCAATGTTGAAATAGCGATCGTCGTTCGGGATCGGGCAGAAGAAAAATTCCAGGCAGCTGTCCTCGCAGGGCGCGCCGGTTATGGAAGTTTCCTCCGCGCGGATGTGCGCCTCCCGCGCGCGGAGATGTACGTGCAGCGCGGTATCATCATAGCAGATCTGCGTCCATGCCGCCACATCGCATTTTTCCGTCCACATCAGATGATCGATGTTCAATACCGGAATATCCCGCCAGTCAAAGCCTTCCTGCACCCTTTGAATCGTGTATTCGCGCATGTTTGTAAGCCTCCGTTTTTTATTCTTCTTCAGCGATGTCCGCCGCGCGCTCCTCGGGGCGGATCTGATATACCCAGCGATAATCCTCCGATTTTAAATAGGAAGAAAATATTTCGGCGACCGCGCCCAGCGGCATGGATTTTTCCAGCGAATCGGAGGTATGGATTTCAAAATTCCGCGCCAGCACCAGCGAATTTTCGCGGATGCTGGTTTCCAGCTGCGCGGTAAATACGCTGCCCAGCTCCAGCATGAAGCCGTACAGCACGATCAATTCGGGATTTAAAACGTTCACCAGATTGGCGATCGCCACGCCCAGCCGCATCGCGGCGCGGCGCACGTAATGAATGCACATCTGATCTCCCTCGTCCAGCGCGCGGCGCACGTCCTGCACGGTGATTTCGCGGTTTGGATCGCGATGCGCCTTCAATACCGAAAATACGCCGCGGTTCAGCGCGGATCGGATTTCGGAAACCAGCGCGGGGTAGGCGGTGGTGCTTTCCACGCAGCCGGGCTTGCCGCAATAGCAGATATTATCGCTCTGCGCGCTGTAATCGATCACCGTGTGCCCCAGCTCGCCAGCCACGCCGTTCGCGCCGGATACCGGACTTCCGTTGCAGTAAATCGATGCGCCGATGCCGTTGGATAATTCCACGCAGATGAAATCTCGCGCGCCGCGCGCCACGCCGAAGCGCTGCTCCGCCATCGCGGGCAGCGTTACCGCGCTGAACGTGCGCACCGGCACGGCGGAAACCTGCGCAAGCTTCGGCAGCAGATCGGATTGAATCCAATCGTTGAATTTGCTGTAGCCCGAAATCAGCGATCCATCCATCTGATAGCGCGTGGGATCGTAGAGTGGATTGCACACGCCCACGCCGATGATATTGCGATCGGCAAATTCCTGAAACAGCAGCCGCGCCTGCCGCGCGATCATTTCGGACAATTGATCCTTCGGCGTTTCGCGATCGACCTCCTGATCGATGCGGCGCAGAACCACGCCGTTGATCTGCGCGACGATGTAGATGATCGAATGCGCCGATACCGATATCGATATGGCGCAGATGCGTTCATGGTTGATCTCCAACAGCACGCGCTTGCGCCCGTAGCCGGAGGAGGAATAACCCGTTTCCACCAGCAGACCTTCTTCGATCATCGATTTGATGATAGAACCCACGCTGGCGGGACGATAATCGGTAAACGCGATCAACTCGGTGCGGCTGATCGGCCCCAGATGATTGACCATATTCAGGATCAGATACTTTTGATGGGAATGGTAATCGTTCAGCATTTTGTTCGCTCCCGAATGTAATTGGCGGGCGATCCGTCGATTACCGCCTGTAAAAAGGCGAAACCCCAGCCCAACTTAAAGTATAACATATCTTCCGCAGAAAAACAACATC
>JABLTK010015948.1_pt1 | contig 11607 bp, 5 predicted proteins | sample 7160131 | NCBI WGS metagenome assembly JABLTK01 (sample SAMN14651221, study PRJNA627086) | human gut metagenome | isolation source: feces | host: Homo sapiens
AATTTCGGCCGGATATTTTTTCGCTTTAATCTTTTGAATGCTTTGCGAAAAAACTATGGATACCGAAGACAGTATCCATAGCGCGATTAAAAAAAACTTTTTAGCCATAAGTTTTATTCGGCGACAATTTCAAAGAATACCGCCGTATTTTTAGAGGTGTCGATTTCTATTTTCATCGTTCCGTCGACAAATTCAAAGGGAATTTTGTCGATACGCTCGCCGTTAAGCTTCAGCGAATAAAGCGAATATTTCTTATTCGGCGAGAGCTTCAATTCTGCGGAAAGCCTGCCTGTTTCGACAAGAACGGGCATTCCGCCCCAGGCCGTCACATACAGGCGGTTTTTGGAGACTCCGAAACCGTCCATAATCGAGTCGGTATTATATGTAAGGACGAGCCTGTCGGATTCGGCAATCGGCTTGTTGTCCAGGGCGGAAACCGCAACTGCGGCGTTGGCGGTGGAAGACTTGACCGTCAGGTTGCCGAGCTTCTCGTTTTTGAGAGTCGAACGCATTACAATCGCCTCGGATTTCGGCGTTACGACTTTCATCATATTGTCCTTTGAGCGCATAATAATTTCGCCCGTATCGCTTTGGTAGATTCCCTTTGCGGGGTCGGAAATATTGTCCTTGGAGAGAATTCCCTTGTCCTTCAAGAGTTTCGCGAACGAATTGATGTCGAATTTTTCGTCGGGAGAAATCGACATCGTGGCCGGCGGAACGGGAATGTTTTTGATTTCGTCGACCTTGACCGCCGAGGGGAAGTTCATGGCAAAACCCGTCATCAGCGCTATTTTCGTGCGGTTTTCCTTGATGAAGTTGCCGATGGAGTCGCTGTTTTCCATAACGTTCGCGTCGCAAAGCAAGTCGATGCGGTTCGGCGATTTTTTCACGTCGCCTCTATAAAAGAGGAAGAAGTTGATGAAATCGTTTGCGCGGAAAGTCGGGTTTTCAGCCACGTTAAAGTAGCCGAGCTCGCCGCCCTTGGGGGTTACCGCCGCGTCGAAAACCACAAGGCCGTCGTAATCGTTGAGGGCGGAATAGGCGGGGAATGTGAGTCCCGCTTCGTGTTTGTATTTGTTAAAATGGCAGTGCTGATATTCGGTAACCGTCATCGGCATTCCCGCAACGCGGCGGGAGACTGTCGCACGCCAGAAATCGGTGTCGTTATCGAATTCGCTTGAACCGGGGACAATGCCGCCGATAAGATAGGACGAAGGATGGACGAAATAGTTGTTTACGGCGATGTAGCTTCCGCCTTCCGCGCCGATAAACGCCCAATAGATTCTTTTGTTGCAGTTGTTCTGGTGCGTGGGAACGTCCATTCCGATTTCCTCGCGCACGACTTTTCGGAAATAGGCCTGAGTGTCGCGCATGGCCTCGATTACGAACTGCGCATACGCCTTGGACGAAAGGTTTGAATAAATTTTCAAATCGGCGTCGTCCAATGTTTTGAGCGGTTTATTCTGTTTCCAGCCCTTGTTTTCCGCGAGGAATTTTTCGGGCGTGCCGTACTTTTTCTTGATGAACTCGACAAATTTTTTATCGACAAGCGCCTTGCCTTCGGTAGTCAGCGCATTGTAGCTTGCCGCCCCGATTTCAAATTCGTTCCAGTATTCGAGAGTCGCCACGACAGGGTCGTCTTTGAGCGCCATCTTCGTGTACGGGTTGACGTGTTCAAGCTGCATTTTTGCAAGCTTGCGCCAGTTTTCGCGAACTTGTTTGTCGCCAAGCATCATCTTCATTTTAACGGTGCCGCGTTCGTCCCAGCGGAAGTCGGGGCTGCCGTCGTCGTTGCTGCAAAGATAGTAGAAAATATATACGCCTTCGCGCTTGAGCGCATAGATATAATAGTCGTACATATCCTGAATTTCGGGCTTAAGCTGATAGGGTGCGTCGTATTCCGCCGCGCCGCGCATTGCCGGACGCCAACGAACGGCATTGTAGCCCTGCTTTTTCAAAATTTTCACGTACGCGTCGATGTCCTCGTGTGTGCGGACAAGATCGCCCGTAACGCGGGGAGCCGAAGGGTCGACTATCTCGTTTTCAACGGGAAATCTGTTGGCAAGGCGAAGGTTTGTTGCCTTGAAACGAATCGGCTGGCCGGGTTTGTTTTTAAATTCAAATTTGCCCGTCTTGCCGATTACAACTTTGCCGTCGACGCCGCAGGGTGCGCCGAACATTTGCGAGGAAACGTCGAGAGCCGAACCTTCCTTAATCGACATATCTGCCGTGTCGATAGGCTTCCAGACCTTGGGATCGAAAACGAAGTTTTCGGTTGTCTGAACTTCCTCCGAGGAAAATGCTATACCCGCAATTTTCCAATTTTGAGAGCTTTTGAATTTGACCTTTGTAACGACGGCCGGTTTTGCCCCAGGCACGGCGCCGTAGTTTATTACAAAACGCGTAAGATAAAGGACGCTCTTCTTGCCGTCTTTATCTTCGGTGTAAACGGGGAGAGCGTTGTCGGAAACTTCCGCCGGACCTTCGAGCGCACCGATGTCCCTATCGAATTTCACCCAGCAGTCGCGGGTGCGGCCGTCGGAAAATTCGCAGGTAATTCCGCCAAAATTCCAAATATTTTTGGCGTTTTCGGCGGCGTGCAAAACGAAAATATATTTTGCGTTTTCTTTTACGTACGGCGAAACGTCAACTTCGACCTCCTGATTTGCAGGCGAAGTCTCGATAACCCAATTTCCGCCGTTTTTCGCGGGATCGGCAATAATAAAGCCCATGCCCCCGAAAATTTGAAGACCCGATTTCATATTTTTAATCGAATCGATTTTGCCGTTTACGGCGCCCGAAATATCGACGATTTGCGCTTTTTTTTCATCGCAACCCGACATTACGAACATCGCAAGAGCGGACGCCAAGAGTAGTAGTGTATGTTTTGTTCTCATAATTATATATAGATGTATGTTGAAAAAATTATTCCGAAACGAGTTCAAAGAACGGAGAAAATTCTTTGAGTTTCGAGGTGTCTATTTCGATATCCATTACGCCGTCCCTGATTTTGAGCGGGATTTTCTCCATGCGTTCCCCCGTAATTTTCAGCGCATAAAGAGAGAAATTCGGAGTTTCGGATTTCCCCGTGAAAAGATTTTTAATTCTTGTAATGAATGTTTTTTTCTCGGTCGGCACTTTGAAGGCGGCGGAAACTTTTCCCGTCTGCATAAGAACCGGCGCGGTGCCCTGCCCCATAAGAACCGTTCTATTCGAGGACACTTTAAAATTCGTCGCAATATTGTCGGTGTTGAAAATGACGACCATGCGCTTGGAATTTTCGAGCGGCTTGCCGTCGACACTCGTCACGGCGAACGCGGCGGGAACAGAAACTTCCCTCACCGTCACAAGCCCGAGCTTTTCGTTTTTGGTTTTCGGCTTGATTGCCGCGGCTTCCGTTTTGGGCGTTACTACCTTTACGAGTTCGTCTTTTACGCGCATTGTGATTTCGCCCGTATCGGACTGGAATACGCCCTCTTTCGGATTTGAAATATTGCCTTTGGGCAGTATGCCTTTTTCGCGGAGGGTTTCCGCCATCGCGTCGATGTCGAACTTTTTGTCGCCCGCTCCGGTGGAGGAAAAATTCATGACCGACCATGACTCGGACGAACCGACAGGCTCGATTTTCAGCGACGCAGGCGTGTGCTTGATATTCTTTGCGGCGGGAGTTTCGCGCGCCGACGGGAAAGTTATTCCGAAGCCAGTCAGCAACGCTATCTTAGACTGCTCCTTGTTCATTGCGTTGCCGATTTCCTTGGAATTTTCCGTATATTCCCTGTCGTAAACCAAGTCCACGCGATGCGGCGAAGCCTTTACGTCGCCCCTGTAAAAAAGGACATAGCTTAAAAATTCGTTTGCCCTGAATACCGGATTTCCCGCAACTTCAAAAGGCCCGAGACTGTAAACTTTTTTAAGAACCGCGACATCGTGGATTGTCAGATTGTCGAAGCCCTGCAGGGAAGCGTATGCGGGGAACAGGACTCCGCCTTCGTGCTTGAACGGATTCCAATGGCAATGCTGCCATTCCGAAAGCATCATCGGCCTGCCCGAAACGCGCTTGGCGGCGGCGGCGCGGAAATACTCGGCATAGTCTTTCATCGAGGAATCCGTGCTTACATAAGAGCCGGGAGTCATAAAGGACGTCGGGTGCATATGGTATACGTTTAGCGCGGAGTAATCGCCCGCCTCCGCGCTCATAAGGGCGAAGGCCGTCGTTCTTACGCAGTTGTGCTGGTGGAGCGGCGCTTTAAAGCCCTCCTCTCCGCGCACGACATTTTCGCAAAAGCGCTGCATATCGCGGCCGCTTTCAATGAAGAATTGGGCTATGTCGTGGTGGGACGTTCCAGCCTCGGAAACTTTGACGTCGTCAAAACTTTTCAAATTGAAGCGTTTTTTCCATTCGGGCTCGTTCCAATTTTCAAAAGTTTTATATTTGTTTTTCAGGAACGCCGCGAATTTTTCGTTTACAAATTTCTTAACTTTGGGCGAGGCGTTGTGAAGCGCGACCGGCCCAAGCTCGATTTCGTTGAAATATTCGGTTGTGACAATAGACGGATCGTCCTTCCATTTTTTACCCGTGTATTTATTGACGAGATTCAATTCCATATTGACGAGTTTGCGCCAATCCCGCCTTGTCTGTTCGTCGCCGAAGAACATGAGGATTTTCACGTCCTGACGGTCTTCCCATTTAAAATTAGGATTGCCCAAATCGTGGCTGGCAAGGTTGAAATGCGAATATACACCCTCGCGCGCCATCGCGTAGAAGAAATAGTCGTACATATCCTTGTTGTATTCTTTCAGGCGGTACGGCGCGGCAAATTCGTCCTGCCGCATGGAAAGACGCCAACGGACGAGATTATAGCCCTGCTTCCGAACCATCTTGGCAAGCGCGTCGATATCGGCGTGCGTTTTAACGCTTCTGCCGAACATATCGCCGGGGCGCCAATTTGTTCCCTTGAATTTGACGGGTTTGTTCGGCATTTTTTCAAATTCAAAATGTCAGCTTTTGGAAATTCTAACCTTGCCGTATCTTCCCGCATTGTCTTTTCCGATGCCGTCGGCGACATCGAGCGCGGAGCCGTCCTTGATTTCCAAATCGGACAAGTCGACGGGTTTCCATTGGCTTAAATCGTATTCGTAAGGAACTATCGACGGCACGTTTTCGTTTGAAACGGTCACCGCGAATACATTGAGCTTTTCGCCTTTAATTTCTATCGACTCAATTGGCGAATGCCCGAATTTGAAAGCCAATTGAGTAAAATACAATACGCCTTTGCCGCCGTTTTTATCGTCTACGAACACCGGCAGACATTTTGAATGGTTTTTGGGAGGCTCCGCAGAATTGCCGAAATCCCTGTTTTTTCTGAGCCAAAAATGGGCGGTAGAGCCGTCCTGAAACCGCACGAACGCGCTGCCGAACGCGCGGTCGGTATAGTCGAGCGAATTGTCGACTGCGCCGATGATATAGACATATTTGCCCTGAATTTTTTTGTCCTTCAAATCCGCGAAAAACGGTTTGGCGGGCGTTATGTTTACGGCGACGTTTCCCTTCGTCTTTTGCGGATTGACGAAATTATATTTCATTCCCCTTAATTCCACCGTCGAAGACGGCAGATTTTTAAACGGCGTCAAACCGCCTTTTGAGCCGTCGGCGGGAATGTTCGCATAGGGAGACAAATCGACGCACACAGTGCCGTCCCATTTTGCCGGAACTTTTGCAAAGACGGAAACGTCGAGTTTTTCGCCTTTTTTAGCCTTCAAAACGGCGGTTATTTTTTTGCCGTAAGTGGCGAGCATTCCGTTTTCGTTTTGGAGAAAAGGCGATCCGCAAGGTTTGCCGTTAACGGTAAGGTTTCTGAAAAGAGTTTTGTTGTCGAGAATGTTTTTTTTCTCGTCGCGGGCGAAATTGCTTCTGAGCGCTATTTTGACATCGCCGTCGGAAGACGGCGCGACGACAAAATTCAGCCTGCTCCATTTGTCGGAGGATACCGTTTTTGTGGCAGAAACGTTTTTCGGCGCGTCAAGACCCAGCCAAGACGCGAAAGCGGGAGTCGTAGACTCGGAAGCCGATACGACAGCCAGTTTGTCGTCCGCCGAAACCAAAACTTCGGCCTTGTGTTTTAATATGCCGTTTGCCGACGCAAATGCGAATGCGAAGCAAACTGTTAGAGTAGTAAGAGACAGTTTTCTTAACATAAAAATCCTATGTGTGTTAAATATTCTGTTTAGCAGATAATCAATCCAATGCAATCATTTTCGTAATTTTTTCGATATCCATTTCCCCCAGAGCCTTTGGAGACAGCCTATTTTTCGGCACATTAGGCAGTTCGGAAACGGGCTCGGAGAGTATCGGATTGCGGTTGGCCGCAACTTCGTCTATTCTGTCGACGGGGGTGTATCGCGGAGCTTTGGCGACCGCCTGCGGATTCTCCTCGGCAAGTTTTAGGACGGCGAGAACCGCGTCGGCAAATCTGTCCAATTCGTCTTTGCCGTAACTTTCGGTAGGTTCTATCATAAGCCCGAAAACCTCGGGAAACGCCACCGTCGGGGCGTGAAATCCGAAATCGAGAAAGAGCTTGCCGGCTCTTGCCGTTGCGTTTTGGCGGTTCACGCCGGCGGACTCCAACGCCGCAAAGGCGTTTTCGGTAAGGGTCAGAATAAATTCGTGCATGCGCGGCTCGGCGTCGGCGCCTGCGGGAAGCGTATTCCAGCGCTTTTTCAGCCTTTCAAAAAGGTATCTTGCCGACAAAACCGCCGTAGCCGACATTCTCCTTACGCCCTCGTTGCCGAGTCGCGTAATGTAGGCCAAGGCGCGGATTTTATGGGCGAAATTCCCGAAGTCGCGATGCAGCGACCCTATCGATTTTTTCGGCCTCTCAATCCTGAAACAGCCGTCTTTCTTTATTATTCTGTAAGCGGGAATGTAGTCGGACAATTTTTTGTCGACGGCGACAAAGCCGTCTCCGGGGCCGCCGCCGCCGTGCGATACCGCCCAAGTTTTATGGATATTGTTGTGCATAGCGTCAACGCCGAGCGCCTTCAAATCGACGCGTCCGGCTATCGCGTTGTAATTCGCGCCGTCCATATAAACCAGCCCCCCGACGGAGTGCACGATGTCGGCAATCTCTTTAAAGCCCGTTTCAAAAATTCCGGACGTGTTGGGGTTGGTCACCATAATCGCAGCCACACGTGAACCGTATTTTTCGACCTCCGCCCTCAATGCGCCTATATCGAGCCTGCCGTTGTCGGCGGCGGGAATGTGCACGATGTTTTCGGGCTTAAAGCCCGCCATGGCTGCGGTTGCAAAATTCGTTCCGTGCGCGCTTGCGGGAATTAGAATTATGTCGCGGACGGTATTAGAATTGTCCCTGTGATAGGCCTGTATCATTTTAATTCCGCACAGTTCGCCCTGCGCACCCGCGACGGGTTGAAGCGCGACATCGTCGAGATTGGTCATCGCCTTGACGGCTTCGGACATCAGCCATAAGACTTCGAGCGAACCCTGCACGTCTTTTTCGGGAGACTGCGGGTGGGAGACCGCAAAGCCTTCGAGCGACGCCGCGGCGTCCAGCAAAAGCGGATTGTATTTCATGGTACACGAGCCGAGCGGATAGCAGGCCGAGTCGGGAGACACGTTCAAATCTGCAAGGGAAGCGTAATAAGACTTCAAAGTTTCAAACGAAAAGGAGGGGATTTTCGGGGGATCTTTTCTCGAAAGAGAAAGCGGAATTCTCGGAGCGGCAAGTCCCGTCCGCGTTCCTTGCGAATATTTGGACAAGAACGCCGCAAGCGCATCCGCGTCCTCCTCCGAATTTATGTCGGAGAATGAAATCTTCAAAAGATTTTTTTCGCCCGCCCGCCCCGACGCGTCAACTCCCAGTGCGATGCCCTCCTCGGACGCCTCCGCAATAAGACGGCGGACGTCCACGGGAACGGACAGGCAGAATTCGTTGAAGAAAGGGGAATCTCCGAAGGGATAATCGAATCCTTCGAGAGCCGTTATTTTAGAGAATGCCGAGACGGCAAGCCGCCGCGATTTTTCAAGCGAAGCCCTCATGCCCGAATCGCCCTTTTGCAATATGCAGGCTCCCGCGAGAGTCGCCATAAACGCCTGATTAGAGCATATGTTTGAAGTAGCCTTTTCGCGCCTTATGTGCTGTTCGCGTGTGGCGAGCACCATGACAAACGCGTCGCGCCCCGACAAATCCTTCGCTTTGCCCACAAACCTTCCCGCGGACTGCCGTATGTCGTTTTTGTTCTTTTCGTTAAACCTTACGGCGAAAAGCCCGAGCCCCGGCCCGCCGAAATTCGGCATTGAAGAAAGATGCTGCGCCTCCCCTACCACTATGTCCGCGCCGTTTTCCCCGAACTTTGAAGGCGGTTTAAGTCCGCCGTCCCCCAAGAGCATGGGGTCTACAACCGCGATAAATTTCACCTTTTTTTGCGCGCACAAATCGGCGACAAAATCGACATCGTTGAGAGTGCCGACGTTTGAAACCTGCGGATAAACAGCGCAAGCCGCGTCGGGATATTCGCCGAGGGCGTCCCCGATACTGTCCGCCACGACTATTTTCAGCGGCGTTTCCGCGGCGAGGGTTTTCACGACTTCGATGTCGTTAGGCAAAAGCGACGAGCTCAAAACGGCGGTGGATTTTTTCGTCAGGCGTGCGGCGCAGGCGACGGCCTCGAAAATGGCGGTCGCCCTGTCGTACAAAGAGCAGTTTACCGCCTCGAAGCCCGTCAAGGCGGACATTGCGCATTGGTAGAGCCAATGCGTGACGAGCGTCCCCTGGCTGCGTTCGGGCTGGTACGGCGTGTATGCCGTGCTCAAACCGCGCATATTTGAAACTTCCGCCGCGATTTTTTCCACCCGCCAAACGGGCAGCGAATCGCCCAAAAAGAAATGCTTGAACTTCCTGTTTTTTTCGAAAATCTCCCGAAGCATCGAAAGCGTTTCCTCGGCCGACTTGCCCTTTCCCAAACGGGTTTTCGGCAGAAGAAAGCGCGAATCGATATGCCTGTAAATCGAATCGGCGCAGTCGAGCCCGATTGACGACAGCATTTCGGCTTCGTCGCATTCGGACAAGGAAATATAGTCGGGAGCGTTTTCTCGAATAAAAAGTCTTTCTTTCATAAATTTTTACGAATTGTAAAATCGATTTTCGGCGCATACAAGACAAAACAAACCGATTTGAAAACTTTCCCCGCCCAACCGCTCAAAAATAGTGTTGCGATTAAACGCTTTTGCTGTTTCATAGACTGATAATTTTTTTCAATTTATGAACGGAGTAAAAAGACCAGTAATATTAGTCATCAGAGACGGTTGGGGAGAAAACCACGATTCGTCGCTCGACAAGTTTAACGCGGTAAAATTGGCGAACGCGCCGTTTTGCAAAATGCTCTCGAAAAAATGGCCGCGCACCGAAATTTCGGCCTGCGGCTTGGAGGTCGGACTTCCCCAGGGCATAATGGGCAACAGCGAAGTCGGACACCAGAATATCGGCGCGGGAAGAATCGTCGACCAGGAAATAGTGAGAATCGACAAAGGCTTCCAAACCGGTTCCGTATTGGAAAGTCCGGTGCTAAAAGAAATATTCAAGACGCTCGACAAGGGCGGCGCCCTCCATCTGTTCGGGCTTTGTTCCGACGCCGGAGTGCACTCGATGCTCCACCACCTTTATTCCATCTTGAAAATCTGCGCCGACAAAAAATACGACAAAGTATTCCTCCACGCCTTTACGGACGGCCGCGACACGCCCCCCACCAGCGGGCTCGCGTTTATCAGGGAAGTCGAAGGCAAAATGAAAGAATGCGGCGTCGGACAAGTCGCCTCCGTAATCGGCCGCTTCTGGGCGATGGACAGAGACAAACGCTGGGACAGAGTCGAAAAGGCGTACGACTGTCTCGTGGGAACAAAAGCCGAATCGTCCGTATCGAACGCCGAGGCGGCATTTGAAAACTATTACAAAAATCCCGCCTCCGACAATATGCAGGGAGACGAATTTATCGTCCCGACTTGGATTGAAAAGGACGGACAGCCAATCGGCAGAGTAAAGGACGGCGACGCCGTATTGTTCTTCAATTTCCGCGGAGACCGTCCGCGCGAAATGACAAGCGCGTTTGTCGACAAGAATTTCGACGGCTTCAAACGCCAGCTTTGGCCGCAAACATTCTTCGTCACAATGACCGAATATAAAGTCGGACTTTGCCAAAACGTGCTCTTCCCGAAACCCCCGAAAATGGCAAACATACTCGGCGAATACGTTTCAAACCACGGCCTCGCACAGCTGCGCTGCGCCGAAACCGAAAAATTCGCCCACGTAACGTTTTTCTTCAACGACTACCGCGAAGAACCTTTCAAAGGCGAAGACAGAATACTTATAGACTCGCCGAGGGACGTCCAAACCTACGACCAAAAGCCCGAAATGAGCGCGCCGGCAGTGGCCGACGCCGTCGTAAAATCGATTGAGGAAAACAAATACGCGCTGATAGTCGTAAACTTTGCCAACGGCGATATGGTCGGCCATACGGGCAACCAGGCCGCCGCAATCAAAGCCGTCGAAACTGTCGACGCCTGCGTGGAAAAAATCGCAAAGGCCGCCGATAAATTCGGCGCGGCTCTCGTCGTCACCGCCGACCACGGCAATAGCGACCAGCTTTTCGAGCCGGCCATAAACGAGGCGCACACAAGGCACACTATGAATCCCGTCGAAGTAGTAATCTACGGAAAGGGACTCGAAGGAATAAAAATGCGCCAGGGCGGAACGCTTGGCGACATCGCCCCGACGGTGCTTCAACTTATGGGGCTGAAAAAGCCCGAGGAAATGACCGGAAAAACCCTTATTGCGCAATAACGGATTTGCCGTTGCGCAAAAGACGTCCGCCCTATTTTCGGCGGACGTTTTTTTTGTGCTTGCTAAAAAACCTCCCAATGAAATATTGAAGATAATATGTCGCAAAACTCGGAAACAAAAACGCACCCAAACCTGTACCTTCTCGGATTTATGGGCACGGGGAAAAGCGTCTTGGGCAAAAGGATTGCGCGGCGGCTCGGCTTCTCGTTCCTCGACTCCGACGCCGAGATTGAAAAAAAATGCGGAATGGAAACGAAAGACATTTTCGCCAAATTCGGCGAGAAAAAATTCCGCGCCATGGAACGCGAGTTTATCGAAAGCGGCCATCGGCAAAACAACTGCGTGGTCGCCTGCGGCGGCGGAATGTGCTGCCGCGAGGGAATGCCGGAGCTGATTAAATCGAAAGGCGTATGCGTCGTTCTTTTCAGCTCTCCGGAGGAAATTTTCGAGAGGGTTTCCAAAAACAACAAGCGCCCGCTTTTAAATGTGGAAAACCCGCTCGAAAAAATCAAAAGCCTTTTGAAGGAAAGAACGCCATACTATATGAAAAGCGGCGTGGCAATAGCGGCCGACCCCAATCTTAAAGTTTCCGAGGAGCACATTTTAAGAATCTACGCCTCGAAAAAAAAGCTGTGGGAAAAGCGGAAATAAGCGCAAAAAAAACGCGCGGACTTTTTTTCGTCGGCGCGTTTAGTTTTTTTATAAGGGGACTTCTACAAATTGGCGCTTAGTTATTTTTCAACTTGTTTCGAGC
>JABLTK010100007.1_pt1 | contig 11596 bp, 19 predicted proteins | sample 7160131 | NCBI WGS metagenome assembly JABLTK01 (sample SAMN14651221, study PRJNA627086) | human gut metagenome | isolation source: feces | host: Homo sapiens
AGCCATGGTGTGAATAGCGAAATCTACGTGGAATACGAGAATTGGAGGTGAAAAGATTGATTACGTCAAACAGAAGAGAATGCTGGAAATGAGTCATATTGTTGTTAGTACGACAAGTAGGAATGATAGAAGGATTTAATGCAAGATATTTTCTATGATGCAATGTGCAGACATGGAATGCGTTTAGAGAATCTGTTGTTCTTCATTCTGGATGAAGCTGATAAGTATGAGATTATGATTATAGATTCATTGGAAGATTATTGGAAGATGACAAGAATGACAATCTCATGAAGATTTATGGTCGAATTCCCGCGAGAGCGACACATACAGGTGAATATCGTCTCCAAACATGTCTGTTCTCGGCAACTTTGCATTCATCCAGCATTCAGAATCTGGCGAATGCAATTTGTCTGAATCCAATTTGGGTTGATTTGAAGGGTCGTGATTATGTTCCAGATCGAGTATGATAAGAAAGAGGGAATCATCGTTAGGTCCAACAAGTGTTCTGTCTTGTGGATGTCCTCGATCCAGAGCTTTCTCCTGATTGTGACATTCAGAACCCTTCTCCTTTCACTGATGGTATTCATCCAAGAAAGCCCCTTCCTCATGAACTAACAGACAAAGACGATATTTCAGAAGCTACAAAACGAGCTAAATTGGTCCTGGTGAAACAGCTCATTGATAAGTTTGCCATGGATCGTGTTCTTGTTTCCACAGTTTCTCGTTTTTATGAATAGATTTTTTGCCGTACAAATCTGGATTGCGATAATTTAGAATCGTTTTTCATTAAAGAAGGCAATGGTCAGAAAGTAGAGTAAGTTGTCAGAAATTGGCCTTATTTTTGTAGTGCTCATCATCCTTTAGGAATGGGAGGAGCCTATAGCTGTTGTGTGTTAGCTGGTATGCGTGATACTGCTAGTCGCAAATTCGCTTTAGAAGTAGGAGTGATGATGATGTGTTGATTGAAGTCGTTCAAGAATGGTTCAACTCGAATTTTGATCTGTACTGATGTAGCTTCTCGAGGAATCGATATCAAGGAATTACCCTTCGTGATTAACCTCACGTTACCTGATAGTGTGGAACAGTACATTCATCGAATTGGACGAGTGGGTCGAAGTGATGCAATTGGATTGAGTTTCAGTCTGGTGAGTGTTCATGAAGAGAAAGTGTGGTATCATACTTGTAATAAGATCCGAAATCGCCGAGGAACTTGTCACAATACCAGATTGACAAGTGAAGGGGGTTGTTGTATTTGGATGGATGAGATGAAATTGGCAAAGGCCATTGAGAAACAAATTGAAATGACGGTACCAGTGCTTAAAAAGGATTTGACCTTGCCAGAAGGGATTGATTTGGGATTGTACGAATGGAGGAAAGGGATAAGGGATTAGTGTAAAGCGATCTAAGAATGATAAACTAATTGAGGTGGCTGTGAAGAATGCGGCTACGATTCAGCAGAATGTGGAGATGTTGGAGCGCTTGGAGAGTGAGACTCAGTTCGCTTATTTATATTTAAAATCCCAAACCATGTAACTTAAAGCGTTTGTGTGTTCAAAACATACACTCTAGCTAAATGAGATCATTCCTAATAGAATTCTTGGTACAAACTATAAAATCGTCTTCTCGTTGGAAGTCCACTTCCCCTGGCTCCAACTACACATGAATACTTCCGAATGTACTAACAGGTTCCCTTTCATAAATCTTTGTGTAGCACTGTTTGCAGATACCTAATGGGAAATGAAAGGAACAAAACATACACTCATGAATACAATTCATATTCTCATAGCGGTTAAACTCCTTGCAAGTAACAGTTTCGCATTCGTCATACAACTTCTGATAGTAATTGTCAATCTAAGAGAATCACACCTTTTCACCATTGAAACTCGTTGTTGAGACCAAGATTCCCTGTTTTCTGCTGCTGCAAATGCAACAGAGAGAAGAAGGATAAACGGAAGAATCATTGTATCTTAACTTGTCTTGATGTTCCTATTTCATATTCTTCAATCAGCGATACTTCATTCCTTGTTGTTATAGGAGCTACTCTTGTTGACCGCTCGTTCTTCGCCTTTCACTGGATCGATTTCGCCAAACATCACTTCTGAAAGGACGAATAAAGATAAAGAAACGAGTTCAACCGATTCGTCAACAGGAGAAACCGTGGAACCCTTTCCCTGATTGGTCACATTTCCAGTTTTCACGAGTTCCTGTTACTGATGAGCGAAGTTGAAATGAAAGAAGTTTCGAATAATGAGACGACAACAGTGGTAGTAAATGATAGCCCGAAGGAAACCTACGAAAAAGGAAGCAACGAAGATAAGAACCTTCAAGATGTAACTTCGATTCCAAAGAAAGTTGATGTCGAAGTTAAACAGGTTGAACAGGATGGAACGATGAATAGTGTTCAGGTTTGTCATCCTTTCTTGCTTGAAACGTAGTTTGCTATCAATATTATGAAGGGAATCGCTGGAACTGGTTCTTTGGCAGTTCCAAATGCTATTATGAGTGTTCGTTATAATGGGACATGTTAAAAGGATAGGTTGGAATTATTTGGGGATTGATTTTATTTTTCCTTGTTGCACTCCTTTACATCTATTCTTCATACATTCTGATTACGATTCAGAATACGTTAGGTGCACGAAAGAATGTACAAATTGTATTCTGTGAATTACTTCTAGATCGGGAATGGTATTATTCATACTCAGAATGATTATGCTCGTATCTGTTACATTGCATGTCTACATGATCATTGTAACTTCTAGGCTCTGGGGAAACCAGGATATTACATTTTCAACTTTGCTATGTTAATGACATTGTATGGAGCAGCCATTGGAACTATGGTAGTATTAATCGATTCAGCTGATCCATAGATTGTGATGACGGATTTCCTTTCTTCCCTTCCCTTTCTTACTGACAATTATTCAATGAAACGAACACTCATGCAAATTCTTCTCACAATTCTGGCTATTGTTTTGTGCCTGTTGAAGGATCCCTCGTTATTGGTTACCATCTCTTCCTTTGGTTTATTTGCATTAGTCATCTCCTTCGTTCTCCTCTTCATCTACGGAATAACCAAATCAAAATTCTCTTATAATACTTCTTATCTCTTTCCCACTTCAACAAGTGACTTTTTCAACAAATTTGGAATTCTCGTGTATTCTCTTGGATTCACCTTATTCTTACTTTCTCAATTGGTTAGTTACTGTTCCTACTTCCTGATTCATAGAAACATGTGAAGAAAGCATATCGTTCTCGCATCACCAATACAATTGCAGTCTCTGTTGTATTGATGGCCATTATATACGCTGTTGTAGGAATCGTATTTTTCCTTCTGTTTGCTTCTTCTCCCAGTACGTCCACTTGGTTCTTCTGATTTGTAGCTGGAGTCCCTGGTAATATTCTCAATGCTCTTCCATCAAACTCTTTCTACAATATTGTTGTTAGTATTTTAATGGTTGTTACCTGCATTGGTGGATTCCCTCTCTACATGGGTCCTGCTCATGAAGTCGTTGAAGGTGATTGGGGAGAGATGACGTCCAACAAGTATTTTATTACCAATAAGAGATACATTCTGTTCCGAGTGATTGAGATAATCTTGATCTCAATCGTGGCAGCTTTGGTTCCCTCGTTCTCTGATATTTTAGGTTTTAATATCCTTTGTGTATTTGATAGTGTTTGATTCCTTTATTGCTACTTGGTAATTCTTCCTCTGTTCTTGTAGCATCGATTCTTCCATGTCTAATTCATCTCATTTTGATGAAAAAGCAAATGACAATGGCGAATATTATAGGTGATGTGTTACTGACAGCCGTATCCGTAGTTGTTATGGTGATTTGTACAGTTGTCTCTTTCAAATCACTGCTTAAAACATTTATGTAGACTATTTTTCTGTTTGTTGAAGTTCCTTTCTGAAAGCACAGATTCTGCAGAGTCGCGTGACCACTGAATAACCGCGATTGATAAAGACAATTCCCGCGGTTCTTCCAGTGGTAATGGTGGTACCATTTGTCAGAAGAATGTCGGATCTGGTAATAGAGATGAAATCTGTCGAAACGGGCGGGGAGAAGGAGAAGATGGATCGCGGGAATGATTCTCCTATTACTAAAGAGTCACCAACGAATGTGGAGAGTGACAAGTGGACTCCTTCCCCTATTCCTGAAGAGGAGAAGGATACAGGAACCTTAACAGGGAAGCAGGTATGATTTTGGAAGAATGGAATGATCTCGTAGCTAGCAATCAATCTAATGAAATCCATTGCTGGAACAGGTTGTCTGGCTATTCCCTATGGCATGTGGAATGTTGTTTCTTTTGGTAGTTGATGATGTGTAGACGGGAATTATTATTGGAATTGTTCTCTTTTTGGTCGTTGCTATTTTGTACATCATTTCAGGATATCATCTTGTTACTATTTACTACAAATCGCAACGAGTGGAAGTGGTATGGTTGTTGTTGTTCTCTAATCCCATATAGAAAGGAATTCAAACTAACAACGACTATGCACGTCTCTGTTACATTGTTCATGTTTGTTGTTCCTTCTGACTCCTAGACTATGGGAAAGGCTGGCTACATCATTTTTAATATCGCTACCATTGTTACATTATTCGGAATGGCAATGGGAACTATGGTTTCTCTTTCTTATCTCTCTAATTCTTCTAGATTGTGATGACTGACTTTGTTGATGGACTTCCCGTCAAATCAGCACACCCTACTTTCAAGCGAGCCATTCTCCAAGCATTCATTACTATTATCGCTCTTATTCTCTGTCTTCTCAAAGATCCTTCTCTTTTAGTAGGAGTTTCATCCTTTGGGTTAGTTGCTTTGGTGATTTCATTAATCATTCTGTTTATCTATGGAATGGCTACATATGGTTTTAATTTCGATTCTTCTTTCTGGTTCCCTCGTCCTAATGGTATTCTCAATAATTTGGGAGTGTTTATCAATTCCCTCGCATTCTCCCTAATGTGTTTGTCACAAGTGGTAAGTATATTTCCTTGCTTATCATAATAGAAGCATTTGAAAAAGACATATCGAACCACAGTCACCACAACTATTTCTCTTTCTGTCTTGCTGATGGCAGTGATTTACTCTCTGATAGGAGTGATCTTCTTAGCCCTGTATAAGACAGATAATGGTGTTCCTGGAAACATTCTGTTGGCCATTCCCAGTAATGCTCCCTCGAATATTCTAATTAGTTTGTTGATGGTGGTAACGTGTATTGGATCATTCCCTCTATATTTATCTCCTATTGAAGAGGTGATAGAAGCAAAATTTGGTCCTGTGAGAGTAGGAAAGCTGTTCATTCTCAATCATAAATCTGTTTTCTTCAGAGTGACTCTAGTATGTTTGATTTCGATTATGGCGTTTTTATTCAATGATTTTAAAGCTGTTTTGAATTTTAATATCCTTTTAGACTGGGTCTGAATGCATTCCTTAACTTTACTTGGTAGTTCAACGGCAATTCTCGTGTGCAACATCCTTCCTGCACTCATTCACTTGCTGTATCTTGGAAAGGGTTTGAGTATGACATGGATTATTGTGGATGTTTTGATTACGATTGGAATGACTATTGTTATGATTATCTGCACTAGCATTTCATTCAAAGAACTGGTTAGTACTGCGTAGAGTCGTTTAGTGCTTGTTTGTGATCAGACATTTTTCCACTATATTCCGGAATGTGATTCATCCATCCACCTTTCATATGTAGTTTTATTCAGCAGCCTGGAGAGGGTTGTCAGTCTTCACCAAGTCGTTTCGGAAGTTTTCAGTACCAGCATCAATCATGGAGAATCTTGACATGAGCAAAGTGTGCAGGAAGGATATAGGAATTGTTTTGACGGATGAAGAGAAACGGCTCTTCTCAATTCTTATGGAAGCGAATTCAGAACTCCATTTGGGTTCAACTTTACGAGTTGCAGGAGGATGGGTGCGTGACAAAGTAGATTTCCTTAATTGAAGCTGATTCCTAGATTCTTGGGATGCACAGTCATGATATTGATATAGCCATTGACAACATGACTGGATATGAATTTGTGGAACATCTTCCAGCGTGGTTGACCTTAAAGGTAGGATTTGAATCAAATCTTCATTGTAGGGCTATTCTACATCGAATATTGGTAAAATCAAGGCAAATCCAGACAAATCAAAACATCTGGAGACTGCAACAATTCGTATTCTAGATAGCAGTATTGATTTTGTGAATCTCCGCAAAGAAGAATATACAGACTCCAGTCGTATTCCTACAGTAGAAATCGGTACTCCTCTAGAGGATGCCTATCGTCGTGATTTAACTATCAATAGTCTCTTCTACAACATCAACACACAAATGGTGGAAGATTTCACGATGAGAGGAATTGATGACTTACAAGCTCGAATTGTTCGAACACCTCTTCCTGCCTTAGAAACCTTCCGTGAGGATCCTCTTCGTATTCTAAGAGCAGTTCGTTTTGCCACGAGATATAATTGTTGTGTTGAGAACAGTATTCTACAAGCAACACAGGATCCAGATATTGAGTTGTTTTTATCGCGAAAAGTGTCACGAGAACGAATTGGGATCGAAATGTTGAAGATGGCACAAGGAAGCGATTTTGGTCGAGCGATGCAACTCTTGGAACAAATGAATATTCTAAATTGTATCTTCAATTTGGAAGGTGATTGTACAAACTACATGCGAACCCAGAAGAATCGAACACAAGAAGAGTTTAGTGAAAAGTTGTTCTTGATTACCATACCAGTTGTATATTCTAACCAGTGAACAGTTATATATAGGAAACAGTTCCTGGCTACACGACATTGGATGCAAAATATATGAATGCATTCTTTTCTGATTCTTCTTGCGATAATTCAGATTTTCGTGTACCTGAAGAGGAGCATCCGTTGATGAACATGGGACATCGCTATTTTTCGTTTATTCGAGAGCGTGTTCTGCATGGAATTCAGTATGTGATGTTAAATGAAAGGTTGGATGGTAAAGTGTGGAATGAGTTCAATCTTCATGCCATCTCGGAATCGGTTGAAGAAGGGGAAGTCACTGTTCTTCGCTTGGCCTGCTTGTTGTATCCTTTTAACTATTCGTTCCTCTGTGGTCAATTAGCCATTTCATGTAAGAAGCATATGGAAATGCAACAAGCAGTATTATCTCCGCTAATTAAGCACTTTGTTCGAGAGAATCTCAAAGTAAGATGACATTTGATCATTCTGATGATTAGCTGAAGAACAGTGTGATTGATAATGTATGTTGGATTGTGCACCGTGAACATGAATTACGTCCTTTCCTTCAAGCTTCTATACAAGATGTCCCCAAGTTCTCTTCATCGGATCAAATCATTCTTGGAAACTTGCTCTTTTCGAGTCGAGAATTATGGCCACTCATGCTGAGGATGAGCGCAGTTGTTATGATTATCAATGATCCAGGGAGTGAGGAAAATGTATTGAATGGATGTCAAAATCTTCTTCAATATATAAATGAAAAAGAAATGAGAGAATTGTGGAGACTTCCTCCTATTGTGAATGTGACAGTACCTTGAAGTGATGATCTGTAGGGGAATGAATTAAATACATTGGGCGTGAAGAAGGGTCCTGGAATGAAAGAAGTGATGGATAATATCAGGAATTGGATGATTCTCCATCCTCACGGATCAAAGGAAGAATGTATTGCAGAAGTGATTCAAAAGAATTGATTCAACTGTTTTCAATAAACAATAAACCCTATAATAGCATCTATGATAATGAACAACGAGTTGACAAAGATAAGTGGAACTAACACAGATGAGACGAAAAAAGAAATCCATACCTCGTAACCATCGAACAGCTTGAAGAAGACCTACACACTGATTCTTGATACTATTGGATCCATAGGAAGTATCTACAATATCCCAACCATCTTGGAGATTAATAGAAAGACTGAAGGATACATTTCTTCAAAAAGCGTTTCTCATGCAGAATGGCTAAGCCGTTGATGAAGAGAAGAATCGCTTTGAAAAAGTTCCATAGAGTGAACATTCAGACACAATTATACGGAAAGTGTTGTCACAATAATGCTGTCCACTTCTCGATCCTGTGGTGTGTAGGTGTGGTCAATGATGCAAATTAATTTGTAGATGTCACAGCGCAGAAGCGAAGTATGTTTGTCCTCAGTGCAAGATTGCTTATTGTTCTGTGAAGTGTTACAACGTAGTAAATTGGGATAATTGACAATGATAGAATCATAATTCCAAATGTACAAATCAGTTTTATGCGAAACAGGTAATGGATGAGATTTCGTTGCGTCAAAAAGAAGATATAAATAAGAGTAAACGGGAAATTGCAGAAATGTTGAAGAGAACCCAAGAACAAACAGTCTTACCAATGGATATGTTTGATGGTGTATCGGATGATAGTGAGGATGAAGCTGAAGTGGTTCTTGAACAGCTAGGGGAACGAATAGCCGATGGCAAGACAGTTTCTATGAATGACCTACCAAAGTCGCTTCGAGACGAATTCTTGCGTGACATATCCAACGGAAATACAAAGAATCTCATTGAAAGTTGGAAACCTTGGTGGTTGATGCCAGAGTCGATTCATAATACAGCTGTTGCCAATTCTTCAACCCAGATTCCTTGTATTCGTTCCTACTTGACTTCAGGTGACTTTCGGGATGTCAGTCTCCCAACTCAGTGTAATTCTTGTCTTCCTTATCATTGCGTTGAAATTCTGTTCTTTTACTGTTTGTCGATGCGTTTATACAATGGGGATTTGGAGGAGTCAGAGAACGAGATTGCTGAGTGCATTTTACGACTAAGCTGCGTGCTCTCACAATCCGTTGTTATTCAGTCCATGGACGAATGCATGGCTTTGCTGGTATGCAATGAGGGTCTGTTGGAAATGTCAAGAAATGAGGAATTAACTAAATCCCCAGTACTTTTGGAACTCCCAAATTCGGAATCCAAGGATCGAAAACGAACCTCAAAGGAGTACGTTCTTCGAGGACTGTCGGATGTAGTGACTCTGTTTGAAATTCCTCACTTTGCAATCGATGCACTTGCTCATTGTTCTCTGCTATTTCGACACTGTTATCTCAAATACAAGCGGAAGTATCTATTTCTTGCAGAGAAGAAGTGTTCGTTTTTGACAACGTTTTTACGAAGAATGACAACAGAGGAGTTTTGGTTACTTCAGAAAGAGGTTTGAGATTTGAGGAGGGTGAAATTTAGATTGATGGGACACTGTTGAAGTATGAGAAATCGAATGTTAGTGAAAGTGCGTTTATTCATGAAGTTCAGTACACTGTTTGTTACTCATTATTTTTTATGAAAGAAATACCAGAAGAGGTTTCACGATCGAAATATTCGACTTCAAAAGCAAAAGTCAAGGAAAAGAGAGATGTGATAACTACATGTGGCTTGTGGATTTGAAACTCGTTTATCATGTTTAGGTTGAATGATGGGATCTGTAGGAATCCAAACTGTAAAAAACTGTTACATGGACCTATTGTGATGAAGGAAAAATGGATTCAGAAGCATGTAAACATCTATATCAAGCATATTGTTGTTGCTTCTGATGAATGGCATGTGAATTTGTTCGTTCCGGGAATGAAATTCCTTCACTCTTTTCCAGATATAAGCAAATTCATCGACTTTGGTATGATCTATGAATCGTATGTTAAAGGCTATGTAGAAGTGATATTTGGTTTTCATGTAGACAACAAGGAAGATGTTAAAAGAGATGGTTCGATATATTGACAATGCGCTGGATGAATTAGCAAATAGTTTTCCCAAATCCATTAATGACGACCAGGCACAGCTCCTGAAGTGTAAATATGATTGAAAGGATTCACTTTAGATCTTGCAAAGAGTATAAACCGAAGTGAGAAGTCGATTCCGCAATTGAAGCGAAGGGCCGATTTTGCAACTGCTGGATATATCTGGCATCATATCGATATATTTCCGGATTCTTATGTGATTGGAACGATGGAAGAATTCGGTCATGATGCATGTACATGGTTCATTAATAAACTCTTAACAAAATTCGGGTATTCATATCCTGTTGGTATTTAGAAGAATATTTAACATATAGCTTTGTCGTCTGCTTGTGTCCAAGTACAAATTCAAGGAATTCCCAAGTATGTGTATCACAGATGCTCAAGTTGTATTTTCATCATTTCTTCATCCATTAGAAAGAACATCAACAACAGAGAATGGAAGCATTGAAAGGAAGACCAATGGCTTATCATCTTCCCGCCACTACGAAAATCGTGTTTATTGATTCTATTCCGATTCTCACATACGAACGTAATGTTTTTTATGTATTGTGAATATCAGTTCAATTCATCCTCAAAGAATCTCTCTTGGGTTGGGATTGTGAATGGTTTTCAGATTTGTCTACAATTGTTCATTTGATCCAAATATCAGGGAAGAATTGTGTTTGGTTGATTGATGGGAAATGGTTGATGGAGTTGAAATCAAATTGTGAAGCACAGAAACTGTTCGAGTTGATTGTCCACAACAAGAGTATATATCACGTATTTAAAGGAATTGATGATATTGTGCTACTCCAAAAGTAGTCCTGATTTTGTGAGTACATTCATAGAGCCTTAAAAATGAAGTGTTTTGATAATGTGATGAACACATTAGATCTTGATGTAACAGCTCTCACAATAGGATTCAAATCACGAGCTTCATTAAGTGATTACTGTACCTTGTTATTAGGGTTTGAATATCGATAGAATAATGAGAATAGAAAGCCATTAAATAAGATTTGGACAAAGAGTGATTGGAGAGTAAGACCACTTGAAATGAATCAGTTGTTCTACGCTGCCATTGATGCTTACGTGACACGAGAAACCTATATTCAAATGGTGAAGTTGCATAAGAACAATGTATCCAAAATGGAGATGGAATCTGCTATTCAGCGATTAGTAACAGTAAAAGCTGAAGATTGGGAAGAAGCCATAGTAACAGAGAATGTGAAGAGACGATTTGATAATTACTTTATGTATGGTTTGAAAGCGAGAGAGGATGAATTAGCTCGAATGTATAAAGTTTGGGAAGTTGTAAAAGAGTGGAACTGTTTGTTAGTATGATCAAAGAGTATACTTATTCTGATGGTCGTTGATTTGTCTGATGAAACAAAGAGTGATTAAAGATAATGACTGTGACTACGAATGTAACTCTCTAAACCAGCTGCATCTAATTGTTACATACAATCATTCATTCTCACTTGTTGAAACAATAGTCCTTGTATTGTAGAAAGGATCACGGTGTAGGTGAATGTTGTTTGAGTTCAATAGAGGTACATCTCCAATTCATTTCATTTCAATCAAATACTCTCCAATATCACATTATGCATGTTATAGAAGTTGTAAGAACTACCATATAGATAAGATAATGAAGGCAAATCTTATAATCAATCCAATCAATCCACTACTCTTCATTATCAGACCATCATTAGTACCATATGATCCCTCTAGAGCATAATGACCCAATTCAATAGATTTGAGTTTAGGAAGATCTATCTCATTATCAATTCTATATCCTCACTCTCAAATCGTATCGATGTTAGATACTGTAATGACCTCCCATCAATACTCACACTCTCCAATTGATTCAATCCACTTATCTTAACT
>JABLTK010025886.1_pt1 | contig 11581 bp, 16 predicted proteins | sample 7160131 | NCBI WGS metagenome assembly JABLTK01 (sample SAMN14651221, study PRJNA627086) | human gut metagenome | isolation source: feces | host: Homo sapiens
ATCTCCGATATGCCTTCCTACTAGACTTCCTCACTCGGGTTCTGACCGAGTCTCCGGTTGACGCATTTTTCTATTTTGCGTTTGTTGTCTTGAGGCAGCAATTACTTTCGGATGGTGATATTGGAAATTATGAGAACAAAGCAAACGGATGCTAATAGATTTGTCAGCTAGTGTAATTAATATGCAGTGAATATCGTGTATACATTCTGCATTATACATGTACAAAAGATTATTCAAACAATTAGACTACAATTATACAATTCTAGGATGATCATATAGTATCAGATGCAGACGTCTGATTAAGGGTCATTAATATTAGTTACTCAGACACAGTTTTTGAAGCCAATGAAATCATTCTAGCAACTTGAAAGTATCTTATTATATCCTTAACGCCATTTACAATCTAGTCAGTGATAGAAAGAAATGGCCAATTCACCTTTTCTTATACATCAAATCCTGGTCTCGGCTTCTGAACAGTATCACGGGAATCAATGTACTATGACGGATTAGGATCACAATTAAACCTTTTGTGTTTTCTGTAATTCTTCGTTTGTGTTGTTGAAATCAGATGAAAACGTTTGTAGCACTTGTGGCTATTGTCCTTATGACTTGTGCATGTATTTCTAACTCCTCTTCTTTAATCATAGATTCCGAAGTGACAATTGTTGAGTATTCACCTGCAAATGGCGCTTCCATTAACGATATTCAATCTCCCATTGTCTTGACTTTTTCAGATGCAGTGAAAACAGGGAATGGTTCGGTGGTACTTCGCAATGGATTCAACGATACAGAAGTTATCGAACCCACTTCTTCACAGTTCGTACTGGTGAATAGGACTTTGACTATTACAAGCAAGGATTCTTTTTATTATGGAAGCACATATTCTGTTTTCTTTGATGGTCAGCCTATTTTGGATTTGAACAATGTTCCTGTTGTTTTGAACGAAGGAACTTATTCTTTCTCTATTAACAGTTGAAGATGGTATAGAGAGTCATCTGTAGAAAAAGATAATGGACCAATGTTCATCGGTATTGGAATCGGAATGGGATTGATGCTTATTCTCATTTTCGTTGCATAGTATATTTTGATTTGACTCTTTTGATTTCTAGTTTCATTTTAAAGTGTCTGGTTAAGAGAAAGGAAGCTAGAGAGAATAAGCTCCCTGAAGTGATTCAGGAAGTAAAGACGGAAACAGAAAATAAAGCTTCGATTGTTTGTTAGTACATTATTCATCAGTACTTGATGATAGGAAAACGATTTATTGCTTTATCCTTTCTTCTCCTTCTTTTTTGTTCATGTTGGTGGTTTTTTTCGTCAACAACACTCTAGGTGAAGAAGATGTCCTGGAGATGGAAGTAACCGTGAGCAATGAATCTGTCCAAGTGCAGCATGAAATTGAACCTCCAGAGAGTCTCGGTGATGAGAATGGGAAGGAAGTTATCGATTGTGGTATTTCTATTGTCTTTGATTCAACCAATAGATGTCTTTTTCCCCAATAAAACTTGTAAGGAGAATTTCGAGTAAGATAAAACCCTTGGCGGTAATCTCATAGGAATCTGCAGAAAATAAATGAAATGGAGAAGGTATTTGAGTGTACCTTTTCATTTTGATGACTATTATTAGATTTTGATCGGTTCCTAGCTTGTTTGAGTGCTAGCTGCTTTGAAAATGAAAAGAAGTATCTTCAAGAACGGGCAGATATAGGTGATCCAAATGCAATGTATACTTTGTCCATATTGTAATTACTTTTCTTGGTATTGAGAAATAGTCATCGCTTTGGCGTTTTCAACTATTCCAAAGATGAAGTACTTTCAGAGATGTATTTATCATTTGCATTCGAAAGTGGAAGTGCCATCGCAGCCTTATCAGAAGGTACTTATCTTACTTGGTACTCAGAAATAGGAACACGATACCAATGTGGATATCACAAAACTGTAAATGCAACGAAAATGTATGATATCATCCTTCCTGCTTGGCGAATGCTGTATCATCGCAATGAAAGTCTCTTTGAAGCTCTCTATTTGAAGACAACCGTCGATGTAGTTCTATGTTGAGAACTTAATGGTAGTGGCCAATGGATGTGATGTCAAAGACTTACGATGTAACCGATTATTTGGAAATCCTAAGGGAGCAAATGACAGAGAAGAAGTTCATAGCAACGCAGAGAGCAGTGTATCTATCAAGTTGAAGAGATGTAGATGGATGATGCATAGAGAAGCATCGGAATTATAAAGGATTACTGGATTTATACAAAGATGAACCTCAAGAACAACATTTGTTTGGTTACATGTATTTGGAAGGATTAGGAGTACCTCGAGATTATGCCAAGGCTTGGTATTATTTCGATAATTCATCTAATCCATTATTCAATTCTTCATATTGTGTCTTTGGGAAAGGAATCATTCATTTCTATGGTAACATTAGATGTTTAATTGAATGGCAGGTCTCGGTATTGACAAGAATGAAACCGCCGGGTGTGAATGGATTGACCAAGCATTCCGAATGAATCTTCTGAATCCTGTATTCATGTATTATAATGGTCTCTGTAAACTTCACCAGCATCGTTTTTCGGAAGCAAACGATGACTTTTCTGCTGCTTCCTTCCAACAGTTTACTCCTGCTATTGATATGGTTATTCGTATGAAGGAATTAAATTTGGGACAGAGAATGAAACTGAATGCATCTGGATTCTTCGGATCAATTCTAATCAGTCACTTACGTGAATTCTTCAAATGTGTAGTTGATGTAAATTTGGTCCCAGATGCTAACATGTAGAGAATAAGAGACTATAACGATCAGAAGAATACGGATGGAAGCTTGCTATATGAAATGATTGCATTTGATTTGAATTTACCTTACTGGGGAACTCATATGATGGACATTTTTGAACGACGGGTTTGGAAGGGTTATGAGCCAAAATTCCTGTTCAGTTCACTTGATGAGACCAATATGGTTTATCGTGACAGTATGGAGTTCATTTTGAGTATCAACCCGGATAATGAACATGCACTTGATGTTGCTAAAGCATATATTGAGGGTGATCATGGATTTGAACGTAATCTGACTTTAGCAAGAGAAATGTTAATGACGATCAAAGCGAAAAGTGCTCCATTTTATCTCGGGTTGATTCAGTTGATGGAGAATCATATGTAGTGTGATCAACTATGAGGGGAAGGATTACCAGGACATTGAGTCGAGCAAGATGTATCTAGACAAGGCTAGTTGCTATTCCTATTGGTCTTAACTCTAGTTGCTTCCAACAGTCATGTTGTTGCTGCCCTTGTCTATCGTCTTCGGTTGATTGTCATTATTCTACTGGAAAGTCATTTATAGGGAACTTGCATTTGGCGACAGATTCAACGTGGGGAATGGAGACAGGGTTTGTCAATCTTGATTAAGTCATTGATTTTGGATCACGAAGATCTTGTATTTGACAATAACTGTAATTTGATGTATTTCTATTCATTGTTGATGACTGTAGAACCAAAGTAGAGAATCATGTTAACGTAGAAACGGTTCTTGAGTGGGCAGTGAAGATGTCTGAAGAAGATACACAGTTTCTGAAGAAGGGGTCTTGGAGCAAGTTCTTCTTTGATGATGACGAAGAGGAGTTGAATGAAGAGGTAGAATGATTTTTTCTTTTATGTGGTGATGTGTTTGTTGATACTATAACGAATGTGTCACCTATTAGATGTGACTAGTTGAGAGTCATCTTGTTTGTGAGTGATTTGTGATGCAACACAACTCTATGACACATCGAGAAAACTACTTCTATTTGTACAATCTGAACACATTGTTTTTGCAAGATGCGTGCGAAGGTTCCTGTTGTAGAACATCCTATATTGAATTCACTGAATAGGAAGGAAAGGGAATTAAACTTATCAACTTTGAACTCGAACATGTTCCTCTCTATGAGGAATGGTACAAAGATAAGCAATTACTAGGTAGGTACAGTGATGCTACACTATTCTGTGTAGAGTTGACTGCAACGGAACCAATGGACCATGATAGTCTTGTTACCAGTCAGGCTATGTACGCCTATGATGATGACAGTTATATTTATGAATTCGGATGAGATGTAGAGATTGCATTCATGATCACTGTCAAAGATGAGGATGGCAAAGATCGTATAATAAATGCATATACTGAACTCTTAGGTGTGGTGGGGGACTGCTCTCTCTTTGTTGACATCGTTGACGATCGTAGCAATGGCTAGATAATGATTCCATTAGGCGATATGGGAGAATTCAATGTAATGATTGCCGATAAGAAGGATCGACGCAAAGGTTATGGGTATTACTCTGTTCTTCTTGTGTTGATGTGGTGTATGATTGTTTTAGGTTGCTTATGAGCAGGTAATCGTTACTTAAAGTTGAAAGACTTCTTTGTAAAGATCAACAAGGATAATATTCCTTCGATCAAGATGTTTGAGAAGATTGGCTTCACATTTTATCATTTCAACCATCATTTTGATGAAAACGAGTATCGACTCGTCATTACAAATGACCTAAGCAAGCGTTGGATTATGGAACTGGGACTTCCAATCAAGATGTAGTGTGCTTTTAGCAAATTGACTGTTTGTTTGTTTTTAAGGATTCCTTATAGTTCTTCACAGAAAAAGAAGTCCTGGTATTGTTGATGAAGAATCAGGTACGAACAGTTTTCTTGGGTGACCGTATGGTATTTTAGAAGTATTCGCTAATGGATAGCCCATTGTGGAAAGACATCGATAATCAATACGATCAACACAAATGAATTTCAGGAAGGACTTCCAGATGTAATTGAGGAAGTAGCAATTCCAAATGAGTTTACCATTTCTCATGTTCCTCTATTCCTTGACGACAGTTCTGGTTTTCGTGTTAGTTGCATTTAATATTCTAGTTCCAGTGTCAGAGAGTGTTGAACGGGCCGACCTGATTCGTCTTGTAGGATTTTGGTGGGTGAGTTGACTGAAGGCGGATGCCATAGTCGTTGTAATTGACGCTTCTAATGAAGCATCGTACGATAGTCTTTTTTCAAATTGGATGCCATCGATACTCAAAGTCTCTCCTTCCGTAGGTGAAGACCGAATTGATAATGTGCAGAAACCAGTTCTTGTTGTTGCAAACAAAGTGGATCTTATTGAAGAAGATGAACAGAATCTCAAGTTGGAACAGGTCCTCAATCGAGTTCTTTCTGAGTATCTAGTAGGGAGTTTCTATTATCAGGTAATGAATAGAGTGTTGAAGTTTGCTTGAAGTGCTCTGCTAAGACAGCTATGAATCTGGATAAAGTTCTATACTATGCAGAGAAATCTGTGATATTTCCTATTGCCCCTCTATATGACAGAGCCACTCATGTATGTCTTATTGACAAAGTTGAGGATAGATGCTTCAAGAACCTTTAAAGTGTATTCTTCGAAGGATATTCCGTGTTTTCAATCGTAGTCGGACACTTGCTTTGAGTGATGAAGAATTGAATGAATTCCAGGTCCATGTGTTTGTCTCTTTTCAATCTAGTATTCTTGTTTCAATACGCGCATGTCTGCTTCAGAGATTACCAACTTGAAGCGTGTCCTTCTCCAACAAGGTGGTGAATCATGTATTGACATCGCCACTAATGGAATTACTGAAGAAGGTTTCATTCATTTGATGCAGTTATTTGTGATGAAGGAGCATACTGAAACTGTCTGGATGGCATTGCGTTATTGTGGTTATTCAGATGATCTGGAACTGGACATGGAAATACCAGTCTTTGATCTGAAGAAGGATCAGAGTGTCGAGTTTACTGCTGAAGCTCGAATCTTCTTGACTTCAGTAGGTGACAGAGGAAGGATGATCAGCTAGTTGTTCAAGGCCTATGATCGAGAGAAGTCGGGAGTACTGACACAAGAGGGATTATCTCGTGTTTTTGCTCCTGTATTGGGGAACAAACCATTATGGGTGTCATTGGCTGCAGAGAAGCGAGAATAGTGATGATAATGGAACTGTTTGATGTCTAGTATGCAACCTGGTTGTCCGATGAACTGTTTTTCAAATGAAAACAATGATATTACTCTCTCAGGATGGTTAAGTGAATGGATTCTCATGCTTCATATTGCTCCAGAAGAGACACTGGCAATGATGGTGACTCTTGGATATTCAGATGATCCATCGTTACTGTATATCGTGACTAAGGAGAAGAAGGATGATTGGGAGAAGTATCAGATCTTGCGTAGAAATGTCGTTCATGCTTTTCTATTTGGGAAATCTGGTGTTGGAAAGGTTACAATTTGATCTTCTATTAATTGATAGACTACGCTTCTCCGAAGGTTACTGCGAGCTCCTCAAGCCGCTCAACATATCCCTACAGAGCAGTTATCTACAGTGGTGGCTCCTGTGAAGCCTCGAACCCAAAAGTCAGATGAGAAGATTGTGATAATGACCGAAGTGCCATCACTTTGTGAAGATCATGCCATTTACGACTGTATAGACAAGTGTGATATTGCCTGTAAGACAAAGAGAGAGATTTGAGCCTAGGTCTGGTGTTTGATGCAAGCGATCCAGAATCCTTCGTGTATGCTACCCAGCTACAGAAACGACTTCCTCAAGGAATGAAGGTGTTGTATATTGCAAATAAGAGTGACAAGAATAAGGTTGATTTATGGAATTGGAATTATTCTCAGGAATATGAAACAACAGAACTGTGTAAAACGGCTGCTTCCTTCTTAAATGACTGTGGTCTGGAACTGCCGCTTTTGACAAACATGACTGTGAAAGATCGTTTGTTCCCCGTTCTCTTTGATTGTGCTGTCTATCCGTTGGTGAATGGATTTGGATTGATGTCTAGAGATATCTGTGTGCCCAAATGTGAAACTCTCCAAGTGCGGAAATCCTCTGTCTTTTGGAAATTCACAGCATTTGCAATGATTTTGGGATTGAGTAGGAGAGTTTGATATGAATTATGTTTAGTTGCTGGAGGCTTGTTCATGTACAAGAAACGCCATTAAACCAGAGTATTTACTTTTTCTTTGTTGAACCAAATCCTCCAAAACCCATCACCTCCTTCATATGTTTGGTTTCTTCATCTTCTTCTTCCTCTTTCTCCATTCTACATCTAAAACACAAGAGTCTAAACCAACGCCTTTTCTTTTTCCTTTTGTTCCCTTTCGAGACGTTCCTGTTTCTCCCTCAAATACACTACATCACGAATCACACACCTCTGGTACATTCTCGAGCCGAAACCTTTGTCTTTCCGCTCTTTAATGATTTTAGCTTCTCTTTAACAGCACTTACATCAACCTGTTCCACTCGAACGAGATGACCAAGATGCTGTTGATCTATATATCATTTACATACTGAACAGCTACGTTTACGACCATTGATATGATCCAGCCACGATTTGTTATCTTTTAAACTGCATTTGCACACATCACACCAATAACCACCCAATTCACTTTCCTTCGTCGAGTCCATGATAATCTAGAGATCAGATTCCTTTGACACATCAACTCGCATTTTCCCGACATCACGATCTAAATCCAGTTTACGCTCACGAGCCTGAACAAAGGTAATCTCCTTTCCATCTGGGCTTATATAGGTAGTTCCATTCTTCTTCTTCTTCTCTTCAACAACTGGTGGCACAGGATTTCCCGTCTATTCATAACAACTAGAACCATTTAATACTCGTTTTAGAGACGTTGCGTTTTCCGCAGACAATTGGGTTGTTTCGACGGAATCCTTCGTCTATTTCGTTACTTTCCTCCTTTTTCTCTCTACACTCATTTGTCACAAGGAAGAGCAAAGAATGTTGTTCGAACAAACAAGCCAAATGAAAGAGGTGTTGGAACCTGCATCCTTAGTTCTCGAAGGCACGGAGAATATCCGAATCACCAGCATCGGTAATCGTAACAGCAGAGACTCCAAAGTACTTTCCACAAGCAGTACCAAGATCCATACAGCTTCCCTGATAATGGTGAACGGTAGTCTTGGAGAGCATAGCATAATACTCGAGCTCGGACTTTCTCAGAGGAGAGCAGTTATTAGCAACGAGAATCAGCTTCGCTAGATATTATAAATCATTCTGTTGCCTCACCCTTTCCACTGCGGACGCACTTCAGAACTGATTTGTATCCGAGCTGGAACTTTCCACTTCTGGCAACGAGCTGGAGCTTGTTGTTGATAGAATCATTATTCTTCTTCTAAAAACCACCGATTAGTGACGATGCTCAACACTCATAAAAACAACAAACAACGTGGTCATATTCCCTACAGAACCCTTGGTGGCAGCAGGCATGGTATTTCTTGATGCAAAGGACCTCTTTTCTGTGACAGGAAATGAAAACTTGAAGGGTTGGGGCATAAATGAATTGATGTATTTTCGATCTGCTATTACTGATTTATCGATTCATTGTTTGAAACATTAGAAAAGTCAATTGAACAGGAGGTATTATTTATTAGTACCCTTTTTTGGGTATTACAAGGGTTGACAAGGTTAGACTAACAATGATACGAAAGTGAAGAGTATCTCATATTGATCGCTTCTACAAACTTCTATGAGTCTTGTATGTTTCCTGAAAGAAAATAAGAGCAATCTATCAAAACGTGGAAACTGGACGAAGACAAGCAATGACCATCAGTTGCTGGTGATACTTCATTATTTGTTTTATTTGTTAGTATGTCCATTTTGAGAACTCAGAAACTTGCGCGTTGTATGTATTCTACCCGAATTCTTGATGGTTGGAGAATCAATGAGAAGCAGATTGAAAAGGTAGGCATGGAAAGAGTGTATTCCTGGGTAGACTGCCCTTCGTCTTCATCATATCAAACAGGAAACGGGTGTTGTCCCTGGATTAGCTGTGTTACGTTTCGGCTATAATGCTGACGCCGAACGATTTATTGAAAAGAAAAGAAAACTTGCGCTTCGTTGTGGAGTGGATCTCCATGACTACACCTTTGATGCCTCCTGCAAAACCGAAGAGGTTCAGGAGAAGATCCGTCAGTTGAATAAGGACCGTTCAATCCATGGAATTGTAGTGAAGTGTCCTCTTCCCTGTATGAATTGTTAGTAATGATGTGATGCATAGCGACCATTAACCAAGAAGCCATTCTTTCCACCATTAGTCCTCTCAAGGATGTTGATGGATGTTGCAATACTAATGAAGGCCGTCTTTTGAAACTTGGCGAGAACAAGCGACGAGCCACAGATCTTGGCAAGGCTGATGATATTCACTACTTTAACGTACTTGAGAAGCGTCGAACTGATCGATAGATGGTCAATCTTCCTACTTCAGCTCTAGCTACGTTGTGTTTCATTGAATCCTACAAGCTACCGCTGGAGAAAAAGAAAGCAACGGTCATTGGACGAAGCAATAGTGTTGGTCTTCCCATTGCTCTGCTTCTGACACACAAGGATGTTACATGTCAACTATCTCATAGTACATCGGATATTACTCCTGATGCACTGAAAGATGTAGGTGGAATGATATAACAGTAATGTGTAGTCAGATTATGTGATTTCCACTCAGGGCTCTCCTATGAAGATCAAGGGAGAGTATCTGAAACCAGAATGTACAATTATTGATATCGGGACAACATATGCCTCTACAGCTACGAGTGGTAAGAGAAGGAAACAGTAATGATATGTAGATGAGGTTTTTGGAAGTGTGGATGTTGACACCTGCTGCAACATAGCTGGCAACATCACTCCTGTCCCTGGTGGTACTGGAATGCTGTCATCCATTATGCTTCTTCAGAATACAATGAAGGCAATGATCTTACAAGAAAACATGCTTCCATTGTATGAGAAGATGGGTGGCAAATTAAGCTACTATCAGTCACTTCTCAATCACTGTTAAAAGGAACATATTTGCGCGTTTCCTCTCTTTCTAGTTCTCTTGCGCTTGAGATAGTTCACCTATCCTTATCTCCGATTGTTTTTTGGGATTATACTAGAAGAAAGCAGTTAGATGATAACTCTGAATGGCAGGTACCCACTCCATCAACATAACCTCCATTCAAATTCCATATCAACATTTTTTTCTATACCACCATACAATACATCCACTTCCAAATACTTACTTGCCACAAACAATATAATTGTTCCCAATTATCTATCATTTTCATGAACTCAGAACGAGAAGTTAGTATCACGGTTGATAGGAAGTACAGTTGAAAAGAATATGAGATTCAGAGGAACATGCATATGGACAAAAAATGAAGGCAGTGAAGTCTACCAAAATGAAGAAATCGGGTGCTTCATTGTAAGCAAAGACTTTCGTATGCCTTTACGATCACCAATTGCGGGAACCATTGCAACAATTCTCTGTCGAGTACTAATGATGTACTGAACTAATGAATAGGGAGAACAGGAAGTTGATGGAACAGAACAAGAAGCTCCTGTGGCAACGATAAAACAATGTTTCCATGCAATTGTTATGAATAACATCTGTCTTAATTGCCTGGGAGTAACTATAAGTGGACAAAATCACGACTAGCTTGTTGATAACGCAAAACTTCAATTATATAAACAAATTATAACCTATGATGGATGTGTTCAATACCTCCAAAAGGATTACTATGGTACAATAACGATTGGTTGACGATCTGTAGAAAGTGAACGTTTGAATATCCAAAACCGTCTTTTAAGAAATCATAAACTTGGCTTAGTGTTTGATTTGGATAATACTCTTATGGAGGTAAGGTTGGCTTATTTCATTTACTGTAGCAAACAGATGACCTTCATTGTATTGAAGCAACCAAATTTGGCATTCCAGACGTGTTATCGTTTGCAATTGTACTAATACATAGAAACCTGATTCATTTTATCCATAATGACCGTCCAACAGAATTGGTAGTGATGCTTCGACCTCATATAGTTCCTGTTCTAACCGAACTCACCAAGTATTTTGATCTGTCAGTTTACACAGTATTAACTTGGATTCACCCAAAACATAGAATGGTATTCGTGAATATGCCGTTGAAGTTGTCCGATTGATCGATCCCCATGGAACTCTCTTTGGAAATCGAATCATCGCTCGAAATGATATTCCAGAGAATATTGAGAAGTTGGGGTTTACTAACGCAGAACCATCTTCCAAAAACATGCAGTTCGTGTTACCAGGATATGATACAATGGGAGTCTCTGTAGATGATAATGTTTGTGTCTGGAAGGACCAACGCAATGTTATCATGATTCCGCGATTCGAGTTTTGGCGCTATTATCGGAATTGCATCAATCGTCTCCTTCTACATCAGATTACAGATGAAACTCAACGTCGCCTTGAGAGTAATCCTTTTAATCCTATATCATAGATAGTGTTCAATGCAGTTGGGAAAATTGTCAATGGTGCCGATATGGATACAATTCTCAATACTCTCATTTTAATTCATCGTGAATTCTATAATCTAGTTCATGAAATGGTATGAATGGGTTGAGATTATTCTGTAGGATGCTACCAAAGTAACTCATTCGACAGGAGAGGTGATTAACCATATTCGATCCAGTGTATTGAAAGGGAGAATGATCTTCTTCGATGGATCTCTACATGATGAATTGGCTAATCCCATTAACCATGAATTGCATGAGAAAGTTCGTCAATTAGGTGGGAAGTATCACACTATAA
>JABLTK010076607.1_pt1 | contig 11581 bp, 8 predicted proteins | sample 7160131 | NCBI WGS metagenome assembly JABLTK01 (sample SAMN14651221, study PRJNA627086) | human gut metagenome | isolation source: feces | host: Homo sapiens
GCAGAAGTTTGATCACCTTGCGATAAAAAACATTGCCAAATACCAGAAGGCCGAGGGTCACGATTAATGCTACAGCCAGCCACAATGTATAAACTGCTGAAATGAAACGGATATAAAAATAATTTCGTGTTTCATTGATATGATAAATCTCGTTAATTCCCCTGGTAATAGACAAAATCCCTCGTCCTGCCGACCAGAGAACAAAGATGATCGTAAACGATGTAATCGCAATCGTAGACTGCTCATAAACTTCCTTCATAACCAAGCGAATGACATCATTGGCCATCTTCGGCGATAACATCTGGAGAATATTCAACAGATCTTCATAGGTCAACGGTGAATACCGCAAAAGAGTCAGCAAAAAAATACAGAATGGAAATGCAGAGAGCACAATAAAAAAGGCCGCCTGTGAAGCATAAGCTCCCAGATGATCTTCTGTATTTTTCTTCAAAAATCCCTTGACCCAACGCAAAATTGAATGCATAGATTCCCCCCTCATTAAAATGTCACATGACTTCATCTTATCATAAATTACAAAAATTAACAACTGTGAAGATGACCTATTGACAAGCTTTTTGAATATGTTAAAATAAAACATGAACAAAAGCTGTGAATGTGTTGCAGATCATGTATAGTATATGCATATCTGTATCAGGTTATCATTTCCTTACAGAGAGAGGGAGCCATCGGCTGGAAGCTGCCTCAAGTTCTGATGATGACTGAATTTCCCACAGGAGCTGTATCTCTGAACCATATACCAAGTAGGAGATATCGCCGATGCCCGTTAAGCATCTCCAAGTGCCCCGTTATATGTCATTTTTGAATAACTTCGATTTGAACGGGGAAGCAGGGTGGTACCGCGGAATGAATTCGTCCCTTTATTTTTCATAAAGGGACTTTTTTTATGCACTTTTGCGCGCGAATACATACCTGCCTGCAAACCACATCCACAGTCAAAATAAGATTAGTCAAAGAAAGGAGCGTATGATTTTTTCATACGAGTCGTACAATGAAGGACAGACTGCAAAAAATTAGAAATGAAGCCATCGCCCAGATCAAAGCTGCCGGTGGTATGGATGCACTGAATGATATCCGTGTTTCCTTTTTAGGTAAAAAAGGCGAACTGACAGCCATTATGAAATCCATGAGAGATATCCCGCCTGAAGAACGTCCGGCATTCGGCCAGATGGTCAATGAAGCCCGTCAGGAAATTGAGAATTCTCTTGATACGATGAAAAAAGATCTTGCTGCAAAAGCCAGAGAACTTCAGCTCAAATCCGAAGTCATCGATGTTACACTTCCGGCAAAGAAGAACCATCTGGGTCACCGCCACCCAAACAGCATTGCCCAGGAAGAAGTTGAACGTATCTTTACAGGTATGGGTTATGAAGTTGTAGAAGGACCTGAGATCGAGTTTGACTACTACAACTTTGAGGCCCTGAACATTCCTGCCAATCATCCTGCCAAAGATGAACAGGATACATTCTACATCACCAAAGATCTGCTGCTTCGTACACAGACATCCGGTACACAGATCCATACCATGGAAACTCAGCCGCTGCCGATCCGTATGATCGCACCGGGCCGTGTATTCCGTGCCGATGAACTGGATGCTACGCATTCACCGAACTTCCACCAGATTGAAGGCCTTGTCGTTGACAAGAATGTCACATTTGCCGATCTGAAAGGCACACTGGCTGAATTTGCGAAACAGCTTTTCGGCGAAGATACAAAGGTCAAGTTCAGACCGCATCATTTCCCATTCACAGAACCAAGTGCCGAAATGGATGTCACATGCTTCAAATGCGGCGGCAAAGGCTGCAGAATGTGTAAAGGTGAAGGCTGGATTGAAATCCTTGGCTGCGGTATGGTGCATCCGCATGTATTTGAAATGTGCGGCATTGATCCTGAAGAATATCAGGGCTTTGCATTCGGTGTCGGCCTTGAGCGTATCGCCATGCTCAAATACGAAATTGATGACATGCATCATCTCTATGAAAATGACATCAGATTTCTGAAACAGTTCTAAGCAGCAGGAGGAAAATAGATTATGAGAACATCATTAAAATGGATTAAAGACCTTGTACCGGGTATTGAGGATCTGACACCTCAGGAATATCTGGATGCTATGACATTATCCGGTTCAAAGGGCGAATATTATGTCGAATTAGACAAGAATCTCGAGAATATTGTTATCGGACAGATTTTAAAAATCGAAAAGCATCCTGATGCCGACAAACTGGTCATCTGCCAGGTGAATGTTGGTCAGGAAGAACCTGTACAGATCGTCACAGGTGCACCAAACGTCTTTGAGGGCGCTGTTGTTCCGGTTGTCCTTGCAGGCGGAAGAGTTGCCGGCGGTCATGACGGCAGCACCCCTCCGGAAGAGGGCATCAAGATCAAAAAGGGCAAACTCCGCGGTGTACCAAGTAACGGTATGATGTGTTCCATCGAAGAACTGGGTTCCAGCCGCGATATGTATCCGGATGCCCCTGAAAACGGTATCTACATCTTTAAGAACAGAGAAGATATCAAACCGGGTGACAACGCTGTCAAGGCTCTGGGCTTAGATGACGCTGTTATTGAATACGAGATCACATCCAACCGTGTAGACTGCTTCAGTATCCTCGGTATTGCAAGAGAAGCTGCTGTTACATTCGACAAACCATTTTGTCCGCCGGTTGTAGAACCAACAGGCAACGATGAGGATGTCAACGATTTTATCAGCGTTGAAGTCAATGATACAGAACTGTGCCCGCGCTACACAGCCCGTGTGGTTAAGAATATCAAAGTCGGACCATCTCCTGAATGGATGCAGCGTCGTCTGGCGGCTCAGGGCATCCGTCCGATCAACAATATCGTCGATATTACCAACTATGTCATGGAAGAATACGGTCAGCCGATGCATGCCTATGACCTTTCTACCATCGCAGGCCAGAAGATCATTGTCCGCCGTGCCGAAGACAATGAGAAATTTGTTACTCTGGATGGCCAGGAGAGAACACTGGACAGCTCTATGCTGATGATCTGTGATGCAGAGAAACCAGTTGGTATCGCAGGTATCATGGGTGGCGAAAATTCCATGATCACAGATGACGTAGATGCTATTTTATTTGAAGCAGCCTGCTTTGACGGCACCAATATCCGTCTCTCCGGCAAGAAACTCGGTATGCGTACCGATGCCCAGAGCAAATTCGAAAAGGGTCTGGATCCGAATAATGCCAGCGCAGCCATCGACCGTGCCTGCCAGTTAATCGAAGTGCTGGGCTGTGGCGAAGTTGTCGGCGGTATGGTAGACGTTTACGGCAAAGTCAAAGAGCCTCATGAAATTCCTTTCCAGCCTGAGAGAATTAACCGTCTCCTTGGTACTGATTTATCTGCTGAACAGATGCTTGGTTACTTCAAGTCACTGGAGCTTGAATACGATGCTGACAGAAATGTCATGATTATCCCGACATTCAGACAGGATCTTCTGGGTACAGCAGACCTTGCTGAGGAAGTTGCAAGATTCTATGGCTACTCCAATATTCCTTCAACACTGCCAAGCGGCGAATCCACCAGCGGTAAAGTTTCCTTCAAGCACAGAGTCGAAGATGTTGCCAAGGAAACTGCTGAATTCTGCGGATTCTCCGAGGGTATGACTTTCTCCTTTGAAAGCCCGAAGGTATTTGACAAACTCCGTCTTGATGCTGATGATCCGCTGCGTCAGGCAATCACTATTGCCAACCCACAGGGTGAAGATTACAGTATCATGAAGACAACACCTTTAAACGGCATGCTTGTTTCTCTGGCAAGAAACTTCAACCGCCGCAATAAAGATGTAAAATTATACGAAATGGCCAAGATTTATCTGCCTAAATCACTGCCACTGACAGAATACGCTGATGAACGTGTTCAATTTACACTCGGTTTCTACGGTGAAGGTGATTTCTTCACAATGAAAGGTGTTGTGGAGGAATTCCTTGAAAGAGCAGGTATGCATGATATCGTTGATTATGATCCAAATGCCGGAAAAAGCTTTCTGCATCCGGGTCGTCAGGCCAACATCATTTACCAGGGCAAAGTCATCGGCTACATGGGTGAAGTTCATCCGGAAGTATGCGAAAACTATGACCTGAAGACACGTGCTTACATTGCCGTTCTTGATATGCCTGTCATTACAGAAATGGCAACATTTGACCGTCATTTCAAGGGCATTGCCAAACATCCTGCTGTAAACCGTGATATCAGTATGGTGGTTAAGAAAGACATCCTTGTTGGTCAGATTGAAAAAGTCATCCGCGAAAAGGGCGGTCATCATCTTGAAAGCTACCATCTGTTTGATATCTACGAAGGTTCACAGATCAAACCGGGTTACAAGTCCGTTGCTTACTCCATCACTTTCAGAGCAAATGACAGAACACTGGAAGAAAAAGATATCACAGCGGCTATGGACAAGATCATTGCCGGCCTTGAAGACCTTGGCATCGAACTGAGAAAATAGAGGCTGACAGACAATGAAAACAAGTGATTTTTATTACGATCTTCCTGAAGAACTGATCGCTCAGGATCCGTTAGAAGACCGGTCAAGCTCCAGACTTATGGTGCTTGACCGCGAAAGCGGTAATATCAGCCATCATATCTTCAAGGATATTATTGAATATTTAAACCCTGAAGACTGCCTTGTTATCAATGATACAAAGGTCATTCCCGCAAGACTCTACGGTATCAAAGAAGATACCGGCGCCCACATTGAAATTCTCTTATTGAAGAGAAGAGAAAATGATGTCTGGGAGACACTGGTTCGTCCGGGCAAAAAAGCAAAACCGGGTACCCGCCTGACATTTGGTGACGGACGTCTGAAAGCAGAAGTCATTGATGTAGTGGAAGAGGGCAACCGTCTGATCCATTTCGAATACGAAGGTATTTTTGAAGAAATCCTTGACCAGTTAGGTGAAATGCCGCTGCCGCCATATATCACCCACAAGCTTCAGGACAAAAACCGTTACCAGACAGTCTATGCCAAACACGAAGGTAGTGCCGCTGCACCCACAGCCGGACTGCATTTTACACCGGAACTTCTGGCGGCCATTGAAGCCAAAGGCATCCGCATCGCCCGTGTGACCCTTCATGTGGGCCTAGGCACATTCCGTCCTGTCAAGGTGGAGGATGTGACACAGCACCACATGCATTCTGAGTATTATCAGGTCACTCAGGAAGCCGCTGATATCATCAATGATACAAAAAAACGCGGCGGCAGAGTCATCGCCGTTGGTACCACCAGCACACGTACACTGGAATCCGTGGCGGATGAAGACGGCACCATGCATGCTGCAGGTGGATGGACGGAGATTTTCATCTATCCGGGCTACAAATTCAAATGCATTGATGCGCTCATCACCAATTTCCATCTTCCGGAATCAACACTTTTAATGCTCGTCTCCGCACTGGCAGGCAAAGAGCATATTATGCATGCCTACGAAACAGCTGTTCAGGAGCGTTATCGTTTCTTCAGCTTCGGGGATGCGATGTTTATAAAATAACCTGTTTTGACCGCAAAGTGACTTCAAAACAGGCTGAACAAAAGGCATATGTTGCAGTTATCTGCCGACATATGCCTTTCTTTTTTCAAAAGAGTTGACTACTTGAATTCAACTCTTATTTTTTTGTCAACTTTCCTGAAAGCACAGTCATTCAATTGTACTGGAATTCATACAATCCATCCCTTATACTCTGAGACATAGAACAACACATTCTTTGAAATATTCAGAAATCATTATATAAAGGAGAAGGTACTTATGGAAAAGGTAAAAGTTATCTCTGCCGCCGAGGCAGCAGCTCTTGTCAAAGACAATGACACCATCACAACCAGTGGTTTTGTTGCCAGTGCACTTGCAGAAGAATTAACGGGTGCACTTGAAGAACGTTTTCTTCAAACCGGAACACCGAAAAATCTGACTCTGATCTATGCCGGATCTCAGGGCAATCGTGACGGCAGAGGCGGTGACCGCTTTGCCCATGAAGGATTTTTGAAAAGGGCCATCATAGGTCACTGGAACACAGCCGCGGCACTTGTCAAAATGGCTGTGGACAATAAAATAGAAGCCTACAACATTCCTCAGGGAACATTGCTTCATCTTTTCAGAGCCATTGCCGGTCACAAAGCCGGTGTGATCACGAATGTCGGTCTTGAAACTTTTGTTGATCCGAGAAACAGCGGCGGACGCCTGAATGCCAGAACAACCGAAGATATGGTTGAGGTTGTTACCCTAGGCGGTAAGGAGCAGCTCTTCTACAAAAGTTTCCCTATCAACATTGCTTTTATCCGAGGCACTTATGCGGATGAATACGGCAATATCAGTTTTGAAAAGGAAATCGCTCCCCTTGAAGGTACCAGCGTCGCACAGGCTGTCAAAAACAGCGGCGGCATTGTCATCGTTCAGGTAGAAAGAATTGTTGCCGGCGGCACTCTTGATCCAAGATTTGTCAAAGTCCCGGGGATTCTTGTTGATGCCGTTGTTGTTGCCGAACCGGAAAACCAAAGACAGAGTCTGGATTGTCCCTTTGATGCTGCATTAAGCGGCGAACTCAAAATTTCTGCTGACAACACCGAACCGGCCTCCCTTTCCATCAGAAAAGTCATTGGGCGCAGAGCTGCCATGGAATTAACCAGAGGATGCGTTGTCAATCTCGGCGTGGGTATTCCTGAATTTGTAGCTGCCGTTGCAGAAGAAGAAAGCTTAGCGGATCAGATTACATTGACCGTTGAATCCGGTGCCATCGGCGGTGTTCCGCAAAACGGCAAACGCTTCGGGGCAGCTGTTAATGCGGATTGTTACTGGGATCAGCCTTATCAGTTTGATTTTTATGACGGCGGCGGACTGGATATGTGTTTTCTTGGTCTTGCCCAGTGCAATGCATCCGGTGATGTCAATGTCAGCCGTTTCGGCCCTCGTATCCCCGGATGCGGCGGTTTCATCAATATTTCTCAAAATTCTAAAAAGGTTGTTTTCTGCGGCACATTTACTGCCGGAGGCCTGAAAGTCGATCTTTCTGAAAACGGACTTCATATTATTCAGGAAGGCCGTGAAAAGAAATTTATCAAAGCAGTCGAAGAAATTACATTCAGCGGCAAATATGCTGTCAGACATGATCAGACCGTTCTTTTCATTACAGAACGTGCCGTTTTTGAATTAAAATCAGATGGACTGCATCTGAAAGAACTGGCACCTAGTATTGATCTTAAAAAGGATATCCTGGATCAGATGGATTTCCAGCCAATCATTGATGCCTATATTTCCATGCCGGCCGCCCTGTTTAAAGAAGCACCTATGGGGCTTAAAATTTCCTAAAAGGAGGAGATCACTTTTGTATACACTTGGAATTGATATCGGTTCATCATCATCGAAAGCAGTTTTATTAAAAAACGGCAGCGAAATCATTGCAGAAGATGCCATTCAGGCAGGTACCGGTTCCAGCGGACCTTCAAGAGTCCTTCAGCAGATCATGCAGCAATCCGGGCTTGAATTGAATGAAATAGACTACACCATTGCTACCGGTTATGGACGCTTTTCTGTGGCCTTTGCCAATGAACAGATCAGTGAGATCACCTGCCACGCCAAAGGTATTGCCTGGCTGCTGCCGGGTACCGGAACCATTATCGATATCGGCGGTCAGGATGCTAAGGCTATCAGCCTGGATTCTAACGGCAATATCTTAAAATTTTTTATGAATGATAAATGTGCGGCAGGTACCGGACGATTTCTGGATGTCATGTCCAGGGTTCTTGAGACAGAACTAAGTGAAATGGGTGAGTGGCATTTCAGATCTGCACATCCCGCCAAAGTCAGCAGTACATGTACTGTATTCGCTGAATCCGAAGTGATCTCCCTGTTATCTCAGGGAATTGCCAAAGAAGATATTATCGCAGGCATTCATGCCTCAGTTGCAGCCAAAGCCTGTGCATTGGCTTACAGGACAGGCGTCCGCGAAAACGTCGTCATGTGCGGCGGTGTTGCCCAAAATGCCGGTGTTGTAGCTGCCATTTCCAAAGAACTTGATAAACAGGTGATTGTTGCACCACATCCACAGTTAACCGGTGCACTGGGAGCTGCACTGATTGCGGCAAAAAAAGTAAAGGAGAATGAGAATCCATGATGAACTATAATGAAATGACTTCAAAAGAACTGTTAGGCTACTTCCAGAATAAACTGGACGAAGAAGCAAGAGAAGCAAAGAAAGCAGGCAGGCTGGTCTGTTGGTCTGCATCCGTTGCACCTCCTGAATTTTGTGTGGCAATGGATATCGCAATGGTCTATCCGGAAACCCACGCAGCCGGTATTGCAGCCAGAAAAGATGCTGACGGTGTCCTTGAAACAGCTGCTTTAAAGGGTTACAATGCAGATATCTGTTCCTATGCCAGAGTCAATCTTGGTTATATGGAATTGTTAAAGCAGGAAGCCATGACCGGCGAAACACCGGATAAACTGGCCAATTCAAAGGGTGCACGCATTCCTCTTCCGGATCTCGTCATCACATGCAACAACATCTGCAATACTTTACTGAAATGGTATGAAAATCTTGCCAAAGAACTGAATATTCCATGTATTGTCATTGACGTACCGTTCAACCATACCATGCCGATCCCTCAGCACAGCAAAGACTACATTGTCGATCAGTTTAAAGAAGCCATTGCACAGCTGGAAGAAATCTGCGGACGTCCTTTTGATTATGATAAATTCTTCAAAGTCCAAGAGCAGACGCAGCGCTCCGTTGCCGCATGGAACCGGGTTGCCGCTTATGCCCAGAACAAACCGTCACCATTAAACGGATTTGATCTTTTTAACTATATGGGTCTGATCGTATGTGCCAGAAGCCTGCCATACTCTGAAATCACCTTCAATAAATTCTGTGACGAACTGGAAGCCAAAAAACAGGCCGGAAAATCTGCTTTCGGTGACGCCGATGCAGAAAAGAAAAGAATCACCTGGGAAGGTATTGCGGTATGGACCAATCTCGGCCTGACATTTAAAGGACTGAAAAACCTCGGCGTTGTCATGACCGGATCTGCTTATCCTGATCTCTGGAACCTGACATATACACCAGGTGATCTGGATTCCATGGCAGTAGCTTATACGAATATTTATATCAACACCTGTCTGCCAAACAGAACCGCACGTCTGCAGAATATTGTCAGCAATTCAAAGAGTGATGGCATTGTTTTCCATCTGAACCGAAGCTGCAAACTGATGGGATTATTAAACAATGAATCGGCAGAAATGATCCAGGCCAATCTGCGTCTGCCTTATGTCAGCTTTGACGGTGACCAGGCAGATCCAAAAAACTTCTCGGCAGCGCAGTATGAAACACGTGTACAGGCATTAAGTGAAATGATGAACGAACAGTAAGGGGGATACTATTCATGGGACGAATTGAAGCTATAATCAGCCAGTTAAATACAATTGCAGAAAATCCTGCAAAAGCCATCGAAGACTATAAAAAAGCAACAGGAAAGGGTGCTGTCGGTGTTATGCCGCTTTATGTACCGGAAGAAATCATCCACGCAGCCGGTTATCTTCCTGTCGGCATGTGGGGCGCACGGAAAAAGGAAATATCCAGGGCAAGAACGTATCTGCCACCATTTGCCTGCTCCATTATGCAGTCCGTCATGGAATTGCAGCTGGAAGGAGTCTATGACATTCTTGATACAGTTATTTTCTCTGTTCCGTGCGATACATTAAAATGTATGAGCCAGAAATGGCACGGCAAAGCGCCGGCTATCGTTTTTACACACCCACAGAACCGTAAACTGGAAGCTGCTAACCGATTTTTAACAACAGAATTTGAAATTCTGAAAAATAAACTTGAAAATTACCTTCATGTGACCATCACAGAAGAAGCCATGAATCAGAGCATTGCTGTCTATAATGAAAACCGCCGGGTTATGCGTGAATTTTGTGAGCTTTGCAATGATTATCCGGATATCATTGATCCGGTTCAGAGACATCAGGTGATCAAAACCCGCTGGTTTATGGAAAAATCCGCACATACATCCATTGTCAAGGAATTAATCACTGAAATAAAGAAAAATGAAAAGAAGCCATGGACAGGCAAAAAAGTCGTTTTAACAGGTATATTACTTGAAGATGAAGTACTTGAAATTCTCAAAGAAAATGCTTTTGCCGTTGCTGCCGACGATCTGGCTCAGGAATCCAGACAGTTCCGCCATGACGTTCCCGAGGGCGGCAGCGCCCTCCAGCGCCTGGCTGCATGGTGGCAGCAGTTAGAAGGCTGTGCTCTGGCCGGAGATACAAAAAAAGTCAGAGGACAGATGCTGATCAACAGCGTCCATGAACATCATGCCGATGCAGTTCTTGTCTGCATGATGAAGTTCTGTGATCCGGAAGAGTTCGATTATCCGATCTACTATCAGGAACTGGAAAATGCCGGCATCCGAAATCTGATGATTGAAGTTGACCAGGAGTCCACCGCCTTTGAACAGATCCGGACACGTCTCCAGACATTTAAAGAAATTCTTTAAAACACTTTACTTTAAGGAAATTCTCTAAATATTTAACCCCTTTTTAAAAGCCTGAAGAATTGATTGCATGATTCTTCAGGCTTTTTACTAAAATTGATTATAGGCAGACAACTCCATTGTCTTGTGGATCAGCGTCTTATGTGTTTCATAAAGCTCAGCTACATCCTCTGCCGTATAGAACTGACTGGCCTCTGACTGACAACGATACTCAAAATACTTTGTAATGAGTGCCATTAACTCCCTGTCCTTAATCACATAAAACCTGGATGTATCCGGTGATACCATCTGTGAATTCTTCTTTAAGAATGCACTACTGTAATTGCTGTAAAAGCTCAGTCTGGAAAAATCCGAATGACTGCCGGTATCTTTCACTGCAAAAATCTGTATGCGGTCATTGTGCTTCATTGTCCTCAAAATCTGTTCCGCATGCTGCTTTCTCTCATCAATGGTCAGATTATAATCAATATCCGTAAATGTAATATGACCATTCTCAATATACTTCAAAACAGAAGATACCGGAAGCATAAAATGGATCTCTGACTTCTCCAGAAGTTCCGTCCAACTCAACTGTATTTTGCGCACCCAGTAGATCATCTTCGGATCCGGATGATTCTTCTGTGTCTCTGCAATCAGCGACTCAAACGCTGCATCCGGCAGCAGAAACTCAAATCCGTTTGTGCAGAAAAACTGAAATCTCCCGGAAGCATAAAAAATATTTCTGAATCCGAATTCGTCCAGCCCAAGGGATTTCTCAGGCATCATCAGCGGACTTTTGGCTGCATAGCATTCTGTCAGCTTATCACACAGATTCTGTAAAACTGACTTATCACGGATACAGGTACAGATATCCATTCTGTAATCATGATCCAATGCATATTGAAGGGCGAAATGATGCTTCATCAATATCACATTCCGATGCATCAGCTCATCCATATGATAGAAATGAAAATCCCAGTTCAAAAAGACATTCAATTGATGATAAATACTGTCAAAGAGAGCAATATCCCTTTCAATCTCCCGCAGATCAATGCCGATATGTACATGCAGATGGTGTTCCTCCGA